>SDBU01004824.1_pt1 | contig 16358 bp, 11 predicted proteins | sample 2277071 | NCBI WGS metagenome assembly SDBU01 (sample SAMN10397929, study PRJNA504765) | marine sediment metagenome | isolation source: marine sediment core GS08_GC12, 126 cmbsf | place: Arctic Ocean: Gakkel Ridge, Loki's castle | collected 2008
CGCGGCGGGCGCGGTCGGCGAGGTCCTCGGCGTTCGGGTCGATCACGACGTCGGCGCCGAGGGCGGCGGCCTTGTCGCGGCGGAAGGGCTCGATTTCGGTTTGGATCAGCACGCCTCGCGGCCCCCCGACCAGCAGTTGGGCCCACAGCAGGCCGACGGTGCCGGCCCCGAGGATCACCGCGCTGCCGCCGGCGCGGAAGTCCAGGCGGTCGTACCCGCGGAGCACGCAGGCGAGCGTTTCGCAGATCACCCCACCGGCCGGGCCGACCGCCGCGGGCATGGGCACCACCTTGCCGGCCGAGACAAGCACGTACTGGGCGAACCCGCCGTTCCGCCCGTAGCCCACGACAGTCGCGTCGGCGCAGCGGTTGGTAAGCCCTATCCGGCAGTAGGCGCACCGCCCGCAGCCGATCACCGGGTCGACGGCGCAGAAGTCGCCCTCGGCCAGGTCGCTCACGCCGGCCCCCACGGCGGCGACGCGGGCGGCGATCTCGTGGCCCAGCACCACCGGCGGCGCCACCCCGTCTGTCAGGTCGCCGGTGAAGATGTGGTGGTCGGTCCCGCACACCCCGCAGGCGACCACGCGAAGCAGCACCTCCCCCGCCCCCGGCGTCGGGATGGGCAGCTCCCGCAGCGCCAGCCGCCGGTCGCCGTCGAACACACCCGCCCGCATGGTTTTCGTTTCCGTCGTCATGGTGGGGTCCTTTCCGATCGTCTCTGCGGCCAACGCGTGACGTATGGGCGCCACCGCTAGGGTGTTATATGTACCGGCAGTCGACACCCACGTCTGTTTCGGCATGGCCACGCAAGCGTGAGGGTATCCGGTAATTCGACTCGGGTGCCACGCACAACTCCGTTGTGCGTGCACGGCCGGTCCCGTCTGTCTGCGAAGACTCAAGCATTGCGACAGTTCCTCAATGCCACTGGCACGCACAACGGAGTTGTGCGTGGCACCATACAGGTTTTCCTGGCCATGGCACCTGGCTCATCTCATCACGCGGCGGAGGGCGTACTTGGCGATGCAGTAGATGGCCTGCACGCCGTCGCGCCAGCCGATCTTCTTGCCCTCGGCGTAGGTTCGTCCGGCGTAGCGGATGGGCACCTCGCGGAGGCGGACGCCGAGGGCAGCGATCTTGGCGGTGATCTCCGGCTCGAAGCCGAAGCGGTTCTGCTCGACGGTCACACGGCGGACGATGTCCGCGGTCAGCAGCTTGTAGCACGTCTCCATGTCGGTCAGCCGCATGCCGGTGGCGAGGTTGCTCAGCAGCGTCAGCAGCTTGTTGCCGACGGCGTGCCAGGAACGTTGGCGACGGCTGGGGCGGGCAAACCGGCTGCCGTAGACCACGTCGGCTTCCCCGGCGAGAACGGGGGCAAGCAGGCGGGCGTAGTCGCGGGGGTCGTATTCGAGGTCGGCGTCCTGCACGATCACCAACTCGCCGCGAACGTGCTCGAACCCCGTACGCAGGGCGGCGCCTTTGCCTCGGTTTTGGTCGTGGAACACTACCGTCACGTCCGCTCGATCGGCCTGGAGGCGGCGGAGCTGGTCGCGCGTACCGTCGGTGGAGCCGTCGTCGACGATCACCAGTTGCCTGGCGAGGGGAATCTCGACGGCCTCGACGCGCTCGAGCAGCCGTCGCCAGGTGCCGGCCTCGTTGTAGACGGGGATGACAATCGAAAGCGTCGTAAACTCCGGCTGTTCGGTCATACCCGCGTCAGCATGCTCATGGGCGGCAGGCCGGTCAACGTTTTTCCGCTCCCGCTCGGCCGGGGCCGGGGGGCTACCGGACCTTCAGGTCCACCGCCAGTCCGCCGGCCAGATCGAGCAGCTTACCGCGCCATTGGTCCATTTGGCTGGGGGGCACGACGTCGCTGCGAAGCACCGCCTCGCTGTAGGTCGGCTCGCCGGCGCCCAGCACGGCCTGGCGGATGCCCTCCAACTCGGCGGCGAGCCCGCGATCGGGGGCCTTCCTGGTCTTGGCCAGGTCGACCAGCGCTTCGCAGCGCTGCAGCAGGTCGCGATCGTCGATGCCCTGCCGCACGCCATACATGTTCACCGTCGGCAGGAAATCTCCCTTGGGTGTCGGCATGAACAACCCGTAGCCGGTGAAGTAGAACGGGTTGTACGCCGGGCGGGGGCTCAACGGATACGGCAGATAGACCCCCCGCGTCCGCAGAGCCCAGGCGTAGAACCCGACGGTGAAGCGGTCCGGCCTGAACAGCTGCAGCATCACGCGCCCCGGCGCCTTGGCGGCGATGGCGGCGACCATGTCGGTGGCCCCCGTGCCGTCCGGGCTGAGGATCAGGCCGTCGAAGGTCTCGATGCACGCGGCCCGGGTCTTCTCGGGCAGTTTCTCCCACCGGGGGAGCGACATGGACATCGCCGGGGCGAAGTCCTTGCCGCGAAGGACCCTCGCCGCGCCCAGGGCGCGTTTCATGTCGTCTTCATTGCTCACGTTGCCCAGGTAGATCAGCGGCTTGCCGATCCTGGCGCCCTTGGCCAGCGTGAGGGCGCGCGCGAGGGCGGCGCCGAAGTACTGGCTGAACCGCGCGCTGCCGGGCCGGGCGCTATTCCGGCCGGTCCAGCGCGACACGTCGGAGAGGTCCAACAAATTCAGCCCGGTGAGCCTGCGGGGCGGCACGGTCTTGACGCTCTCGATTGTGACGGCGTCGAGCAGGCGCTTGCCGTCCCAGTTGTAGGTCGGCCCGCGGACCGTCAGGGCATTGAGGCCGTAGTGCGTGCAGGCCCCCCAGAGCTTCTTCACCATGGCCATCCGTTGCGGCGCACTGAGTAAATCCCTGGCGGGGCCGTAGGCGTTGGACAGCGGGGACACCTGAAGCACGCCAAAGGTCGCCTTCTCCCGCGTCGCCGGCAACGGCACGACCTTGATGGTCAACTGGACGATCCACTCGGCCTCCCGGCAGGAGAAGGTCACCGGCCCACTGTAGGAGCCCGGACGGGCGAGCTTGGGCACCTCGACGTTCAGCATCGCTACCAGCGGCTTCCCGCCGACGGCCCGGGGAGTGACGACGGCGCGGTACCAGGGGCGGCCCACCGGGCGGCCGTCGGCCCGACCGACGATCTCGCTCAGCCAGTCGACGTTCACCGTCGTCCGGGGCAACATCGCGACCTTCTCCTGGACGAACGGGCCGGGGCGGACGGTCGGGGGGATCCTGTCGGCCACCGGCCAGACCACCAGGGGCGCCGTGTACCGCATCCCCGGGGCCACCGTGACGCTCAGTTTCTCCAGCGCCGGCTGGTCCGACAGGTCCAGCGGGGCCGAGTGGGCCAGATCGCCCGGCAGGTAGACCACCAGCCCGCTACGGACCTGCCTCTCATCGAGCGAAGGCGGAATCGCCGCCCGATCGGCGTCCGGGAGCAGGAACTGGCGAAGGTACTTCGCCAAATCCGCCTCCACCCGGCCGACGAAATCGGCCCCCTCCTTGCGGCTGTGATAGGGCACCATGACGACCGCGGCAATCTGGGCATGCATCAACTGACACCGCGCGAAGCCTTTCGGCAGGCGAAACGACAACTTCTCGAATCGCCGGGGGATCAGCTCCTCCAGGGCCCACTGCGGAGTCCAATTCTGGTTGAAACCTTCGAACGCGGCGGCCGGGGAAAGCAACTGCTGGACGGTGGACTGCCTCACCAGTACCGGCTGCCTGCCTACGGCGAACGACGCCGTGGCGGGCTGATGATAGCCGCCGCCGAAATGGGTCAGCCATATCCACACCATCGCCCCGTCGGGGTAGCCGTTGCTCAGCGATACGTCGCACTCCCCCGAGCCCCACACCGTCGCCCCGACGTAATCGCCGCGCAGCGGGTCGGGCCAGTCCACGCGGCCGCTATGGGGCGATTCGGTATCCCATCGCAGGGATTTGGACCCCTTACGGTCGACGGGGGTGAAGCCCGGCCAGACCTCCCCGGCGCCGAGATCCAGTAGCACGGCCCCGGCCGGCGGGGTCGTGGGAGTCTGGAGGCGGAGGTTGTCCAGGACCACGTCGGCTCGCGAAAGGTTCTCGATGGACAAATTCACCTGGCCGGTTTCCAGGTCCGCCCCCGCGATGAAGGTCGTCAGGGGAATCGCCAGCGTGTCGGCCCCTTTGGTCACGTAGCCGGTCATTTTGCCGGAGGCGCCCCCGGCCGACATCGTCACGCGGATCGGCTGGGCGACCGGTTCGGCATGATGGGTGTCCAGGCGGAGCCATCCCCCGATGAAGGGCTCCAACTGCTTTACCGGAAACGACATGCGGATCTCCGTCCGACCGGCCAACCGACAGGCCCCGCCCCCCTCCGTCACCGCGGCGCCCTTGCTCACGAGGGTCAACTGCCCCGTGGTGACCACGATGGCGTTGGGGTTCTCGAAGCCCTCGATGACCGCCGTCTCGGCCGAAGCGAGAGCGGCGCACAGCGACACGCACAGGGCCGTCAGCCGCCAGTCCGATCCGCCCGCCATGCGGCACCTCCCCGGCTGTGAAGCCGAAAAACTACAGCCGACCCTGAAAGACTGTGCCTCGCCGTCACAAGATAAAAAAGTGGCATACGCCCTCTGCCGATAAGTATAATAAGAATATGATACTGTGCACTAATCAAAAAACTCGGGGCCTGGCGATGGCGGTGACCATCGTTTTGGTCGTGGTGGGCCCGGCGACCACGGTGTTTGGGCAAGCTCGGGGCGCGTTCCAGGTGGGGGGGTTTAATATCCCCGGGTATGATCCCCAATTCGGCTTCAACGTGTTTCGGGCCTACTCGTTCGGGGGGAGCAACCGCGGCGGCCGCGGCACCCCTGTGGGGATTTTGGCCAGTCGCATTGCCGGTCAAGCGTCGCTCGAGCGTCCGCGGCCGTACGTCGGGGGCTACTCGAGTGCCGTGGGGGCCACCGTACCGGCACTGGCGATGCCGACTCAGCGGGTGCTGTATCGCCCCATGGTGATGGACATTGCCAGCGCCGCGGTTGGTCGCGCCCCGCGGATGGCGCGGAATATCCAGCAGGTGGCCGCCGGCATGGCCCTGGTGGAGGAGTTCGCCAGCCCACCCTCGATCCTCGCCTCGGCGACCAAGGCGGTGACGTCTTTCGTGCCGCCGGAGAAGGGCCGGTACGAGATCTGCATGCGCAACGGTGAGACGGGCATGCGGGCGGGAGATTACCAGAAGGCCGTCGACTGGTTCGCCTTGGCCGGCCAGATCGCCAAGCAGTCGCCGGAGGCCCACCTGAGCCTGATGCACGCCAACATCGTGCTGGGCAACTACTCGGTGTCGGCGTATCACCTCCGACAAGCGGTGTACTTCCTGCCGAAGCTGCCGGGGAAAGCAATCGACCTGGCGAGCTTCTTCCGGCAGGCCGTCGACCAGGACGATACGCGCTTCACCAAGTTGCTCGATACCTTGCGTGGCAAGGCCGAGCGGATCAAGGGCGACCCGAACCTGTGGCTGTCCCTGGCGTACCTTCAATGGTATGCCGGCCACGTCGACGAGGGCGCCGCCTCCCTCCGCAAGGCGATCCACACCAGCAAGGACCCCCTCCTCACCGAGGCCGTCGAAAGCTTCTGGGTCGGCGGCATGGCCAGCGGGAGGATCCGCGACACCTTGACGCCTCTCGATCCGGGATCTCCGTCGTCACACGCCTCGGCCAAGCCGTCGGGTGGGCGGGCTGAAGCCCAGGACCCACAGACAGGCACTTAACTCGAGCCGCATTATGGCCGATGGAGACCGCGGCTGGCCAAACCGCCCGCACGCGGATAGTGGATGAAGTATGGCGTCAAAAGGTACCAAAGCTGCTCACTGGGGTGTGACTCTGCGTCTGCTTGGGATGCTGGAGTTCATAGCGACGCGCCATCGCCTGTTGAGCAACCTGGTCATCCACAACATCCTGTTCGCTCTGGCGTTCCTTTTTGCCAACTTGGTCCGGTTCGACGCGGGCATCCCCGGCCAGAGCAGCGGGTGGTTCGACTCGCAGTACATCCTGTTCCTGCCGTACGTCCTGCTGACCAAGAGCCTCATCTTCGCTCGCATGAACCTGTTCCGCGACTGGTGGCAGTACGCCGGCATCCGCGACGTGATCCGAATCGTCAAGGCCTCTTGGTGGTTTGTCTTCGTCACCGTGGGCGTGGTCATCCTGACGTTCTACCTGCCGCTCCGCTTCGATCGTACCCCCCCTTACACCTACAGCCGCGGGGTGTTGATCCTGGACTTCATCATCACGATCTTCGTGATCTGCACCGCCCGCCTGGCGGCCCGGCTGTACCGAGAGGAACTGCGGCCCCTGTCGGCCGAGGGCGTCAAGCGACTGATGATCGTGGGGGCCGGCAACGCCGCCGAAACGATCATCCGCGAGATCGCCCGGATGCCCGAGGAGCGATTCCGCGTGGTCGGCCTGGTCGACGACGACCCCGCCAAGCGGAACCTTTACATCCACGGGTACGCCGTGCTCGGCGCTACCGAGCAGCTCAAGGACCTCTGCGAAGAACACGAGGTCGACGAGATCCTCATCGCGATTCCCTCGGCCTCCCAGAAGGAGCTGCGGCGCGTGGTGGGCCTGTGCCGGGGCACCACCCTCAAGTTCAAGACCATCCCCGGCGTCGGCGACCTGGTCGACGGGCGGGTCACCACCAGCCAGATCCACGAGGTGGACATCAGCGATTTGCTCGGGCGTGACGTGGTCGACCTCGACCATGAGGCCATCGCCCGCTTCGTGGCCAACCGGCGCGTGCTCATCACCGGCGCCGGGGGCAGCATCGGCAGCGAAATGTGCCGCCAGATAGCCGCCATCGGCCCGGCGGTGCTGATCTGCCTGGAACAGGCCGAGAACCCCCTGTTCAACATCGAGCGCGAGCTTAACCAGAACTGGCCGGACATTGCCGTCGAGGCCGTCATCTGTGACATCTATGAACGGCAGCGCGTCGACGCGGTCTTCAAGACGCACCGCCCCGAGGTGGTGATTCACGCGGCCGCCCACAAGCACGTGCCGTTGATGGAACGCAACCCCTGCGAGGCCGTCAAGAACAACATCTTCGGCACCCGTAATGTCGCCGACGCCGCCTGCACCTACGACGTCGCGGAGTTCGTGATGATCTCCACCGACAAGGCGGTCAACCCCTCCAGCGTCATGGGCTGCTCGAAACGCGTGGCGGAACTGTACGTTCAGGGCCTTAACGGACGCGACGGTTGCCGCACCCAGTTCAAGGCCGTGCGGTTCGGCAACGTGCTCGGCTCGGCCGGCAGCGTGGTGCCGATCTTCAAGCAGCAGATCGCTGAAGGCGGCCCCGTTCGCGTGACCCACCCGGATATGACCCGCTACTTCATGACCATCCCCGAGGCCAGCGAACTGGTGCTGCAGGCGGCCGCCACGGGGACCGGCGGGCACATTTTCCTGCTGGACATGGGCGAGCCGGTCAAGATCGTCGATCTCGCACGCGACCTGATCACCCTATCGGGCTTCCGCCCCGACGAGGACATCGAGATCGCCTTCACCGGTGTCCGGCCGGGCGAGAAGCTCTTCGAGGAGCTGCGCACCGAGGGGGAGAACATCGTCCACACGACCCACGAGAAGATCCACATCTGGCAGACGCAGGAAATCGACTGGCCAAGCCTGCAGCGCGGCCTTGAAACGCTGCGCGAGGTGGCCAAAACGTCCGACGCCGACGCCATCATCCGCGCGATGCAGACCCTCGTGCCGGAGTACGTGCCGCAGAACAGGAGTGACAACCCCCTGCCGAGCGAAACGGCGGAGCCCACCGAACAGCCGGCCAACGAAACCGCTTGACCCGACCACGCCCCCCCCGCCTCATCGGAGCCGTTGACGCATGATCTCAGCGATGCGAACCAGGTTCCGCGTGTCGGCCTCGTTGTAGTCGATCAGCTTTCTCAGCGCTGCCCGGTCGCCTCGCTCGTACCGGCGCCACAGCCGGACGGCCTCGAAGCCATCCACGTCGGCGATCTCGTCGCCACGGTCGATGCCGAGGGTACGCTCGACCTTCTTCAGCCCTCCCGTCAGCCCCAGACGCCGGCCGGCTGTGCACAGATCGAAGTGGAGGTAGTCCCACCGCAATGTTGGGAACTTCGCCCGCAGGAACGGCACGTCGAACTGCGTGCCGAAGTACGTCACCAGCATCTCACAGCCGGCGAGCGCCTCGGCCAGCCGGTCGGCCGTCAGGTCGCGCCCCTTTACCAACACCTCAAAGCGACGCCCGTCGCCGATGCCCACCAGCGTCACGTCGTGCTGCCGGGCGCTCAGGCCGGTCGTCTCGATATCGAGGTACCGCACGCGATCGGCGAACCGCTCCCAAAGCATCCAGTGCTTCGGCCGCGGCAGGTGCTCGGCGAAGAAGCCCGCGTCGCCACGGGCCAAGGCGACGGCCCACGCGACGATCTGCCCGGCCACCGACCGGCGAAGGGCCTCCGAAACGCCCGGGATCGCCGCGGTGGCCATGAAAGCGCCCCAGTCGGTGATGCCAGCGGCACGGATAGCCCGCTCCCGCGTCGGGCCGACCCCGTCGAAGATGCTGAAGCAGCGACGAATCACTCGCCCGCGCCTCCCGTGCTCCCGGCCGACGCAGCACCGGCACCAATCGGCTCGATGATGCAGATGCGCTTGCCCACCCATGCGGCCGGCTCGGCCGATCGGCCCCCGGCAGGCCCCATTCCTACCCGATCGGTCACGACGACACAAGCCCTCTCCGGCCAAGGCGACCCTCGGCGAGGAGCTTGCCAAACCGCCCCGACTGTGGTAGGGAAAGGGCCGACGATCGCGGCAAAGGGGCCCGATCCCGCTGGTGCCCTCTGGGCAGTTAGGAACCGACAATGGCAGACAATACCTACGCAGACGATCTCGCGATTCTCCGCTCACACACCGACGTGGTGGAGCTCACCGCCGGCGGCGACACTCGCGTGGCGGTGGTGCCGGCCTACCAGGGACGCGTGATGACCTCCACGCTCGCCGGGGGCGATGGCACCAGCTACGGATGGCTCAACGTGCCGTTTATCGAATCCGGCATCCACGACGACCCCGTCTTCAACAACTACGGCGGCGAGGACCGCTTCTGGGTCGGCCCGGAGGCCGGGCAGTTCGGCCTGTGGTACGAGCGTGGCGACCCGTTCGACCTGGATCACTGGCGAACGCCGGCGAGCTTCTCCACCGGGCCGTTCAACGTCAGCAGCCGGAGCGACGCCTCCATCGCCCTGTGCAGCCAGTTCGAGGTGAGCAACTACTCGGGCACGAGCTTCCAGTGTGGCGTCAAGCGTACCATCAGCCTGCTGAGCCTCGACGCCGCCACGGCCAATTTGGGCACCGCCCTGCCGGCCGGGGTGTCGATGGTGGCCTACCAGTCGGACAACACGCTGTCCAACACGGCCTCGGCACCGTGGACGCGAGAGGGCGGGCTGATCGGCATCTGGATCCTAGGCATGATGAAGGCCTGGCCCAAGGGCAAGATGATCATCCCGTTCCGCACCGGCGATGAGGCCGAGTTGGGCCCCAAGGCCACCACCGACTACTTCGGTGCCCTCTCGGCCGAGAAGTGCACCGTGGGCGATGACTTCCTGTGGTTCCACGTCAACGGCCTCTACCGCGCCAAGATCGGCGTTTCCCCGGCCAGGGCCACCGGCACCTTCGGCGCCTACGACCCCGATGGCGGCACGCTGAACATCGTCCAGTTCGCCCTGCCCGACAACGCCGCCGAGCGGCCCTACGTCAACAGTCTGTGGGAGATCCAGGACGCCCCGTTCGCCGGCGACGCGATCAACGCTTACAACGACGGCGGGGTCGAGACGCCCGACGGGATGGCCAAGACCTTCTTCGAGATGGAGTCCTCCAGCCCCGCCGCCGAACTGGCGCCCGGGGAGGCAACATCCCACGTCCACCGCACGTACCACTTCACCGGTGAGTTCGGCGCCCTCAACGAGCTCGCCCGCAAAACCCTCGGCGTAGACCTGGCCGAACTGGGGCTGAGCTAGAGAAACGGAACTTCGTTGATTCGTTCACTCGTGACCCGGTTGCGCTGCGCGATGACCAGAACACCGGTCACCGGACGCACTCACCCCAACTGCCTCATAACCTCCTCGTTCGGCTGGGTGGCGAAGCGTTCGACCCAGTCCATGAGGCTCTCCACGTCGACGGCCTCGCGATCCCGTTCCCACCAGCCCTTCATCGGGATCAGCCCGAGGAACTTCTTCGGCACCGGGATCGTCAACACCAGGCCGAAGCAGTCGGGCTCAAGCTGGTACACGTGCACGAAGGACTGGTCCGGCTTCGTGAGGAACGCCCCGGGGGGACAGCAATCTTTGCCCGCAACGGCGAGATCCCCGAAGCGGGCAAACTGGCGCGCCCAATCGTGCTGCCTGAGGAGACGGACCCCCTCCTCAGGCCCGACGGCGCGTGCCTCTGTCATGCTGAAATCCGGTTGCTGCGTCTCAAAGGTCAGTGTTTCGGCCATCGGCATCTCCCATTGTGTCGAGACGCTACCCCATCCCCGTCCGACATCCTCGCCACCGACGCCGCCGGGCGGGTAGCAGCCGAGACCACACTCACGCAACGCAGCTTCAGCATCGCGGACGCGACTCCCCGTGTTGGACCACAGCGCGAGCGTACGACGCTCGCCGTCGCCGCACAAGCGCCTGCGAAAACAGCCCTCGGTAATTGCCCGGTTCACGCCTGGCGCCGAGGAGGCTACCCGACGGGGCGCGCGGCGGCGAAGAGGACGCGGTCGGCGGCGGCGAGGACCTCGGTCGGGTCGAGGGTTTGCATGCAGGCGATGTGGGGACAGGCTCGTTTGAGGCAGGCGAGGCAGGGCAGGGCCGAGCGGACGACGGCGTCGTCGCGGCGGTACGGGCCGGTGCGGGCCGGGTCGGTCGGGCCGACGATGGTCACCTGCGGGCAAGCCAGGGCGGTGGCGATGTTCATGGTGGCCGAGTCGCAACTGATCAGCCCGCGGGCACCGGCGATCAGCCCCAGCAGTTGAGGCAGGCTCGTCCGCCCGCCCAGGTCGATGACGTTGTCGCCCCCCGCCAGCGGCCCGGTCAGGTGGGTTTCTCCCGCCCCCGCCACCAGGACGACGGTGGTGCGGCGGGCAAGTTCGGTGATCACGCGCTGCCAGTGGCGCGTGGGGTAGAGCTTCGTCACCCAGCGGGTGGCCGGAGCAACGACCACGTAGTCGGCCCCGCGCTCGGCGGCGAACTGCCTCGCCCACTCGCGCCCGGCGGGAGGAACGGTCAGGCGGAAGTCGTCCGGGCGGACGTCGACGCCGAGCATGCCGGCCAAGGCGATATTGCGATCGACGGTGTGGGCCGGGGTGTCGGCGGCGGGCAGGGCGTGCGTGTAGAACATCGCCGCGCCCTCCCTGGCGGCCGCGAAGCCGGCGCGGACCGGCGCGCGGGTCGCGCGGGCGAAGAAGCCGCTACGGAAGAGCCCCTGCAGGTCGATCACCCAGTCGTAGTGGCCTCGCCGCAATTGCCGCCACAGGCCGAGGAAGGCCCACATCGCCCCGGGGTTCCACCACATTCGCCCGAGGCGACGGCGGTCGAAGGCGATGACCTCGTCGAGATCCTCATCGTCGGCGACCAGAGGAATGCACGGCCGGCTGAGCATCCAGGCGACGTGGAGTCCCCGCCCGAAGGTCCGCCGCAGCCCGCGCAGCACCGGCAATGCGGTCACCACGTCGCCCAGGGCACTGGGCTTGATGATGAGCACCCGTTCGGGGGCCGGGATATCCAAAGCCGAAGCCATAACGCACCGAAAGCCTACCAGACGGCCGCGCCGCGTGGCAAGCGCGCGGACGCGAGGCAGCGGGCAGGCTTTTCGGGGGGGCGCCTTCAAGGGGCCGGCTTGTGGGTCCATCGGCGCCTGCGTTGCCAATGGCCCCACGCGCGCACAAGCTCCGCGCCGGCCGGTTACCGCGAGCCGTTCGCTTCGCTTGAAGGCGCCACCCGCGGCGACCTTGCGAACAGCTCCCCGTCGTTGACGGCGGCGAGGATACGGGCGACGATGGTGTCGGTGGCCGGCAGGGCCAGAGCCCGGGAGTGGGCCCGCAAGCGGTCGAGTTCGGCGCGGTCGCTCAGCAGCCGAGCGACGTGGGCGAGCACCTGCTCGACGGTTCGGGCCCCCACGGCGGCGCCCTCGTCGCAAAGCCAGCGGGCGTTGTACGCTTCCTGGCCGGGCACGGGTTTCAGCAGCACCATGGCCGTGCCGCGGGTGATGCACTCGGTCACCGTCAGCGCCCCGGTCTTGGTGACCACCAGATCGCTCAGGGCGACCAGTTCATGCACGCGGTCGGTGAACCCGATCGGCCGCAGGCGGGGTCGGTCGCCGTGGGCCTCGGGAACCGCCGACAGGCGTGCCAGGAGTTTCTTGTTCCTCCCGGCCAGCACGAGCACGTGTGCCTCGGGTTCCTGCCGGCACAGCGCCGCGGCCAGCTTGTCGATTCGGCCGATGGTGAAGTTCACGCCGCTGCTGATGAGCACCACCGGCGCGTCGGGGGGGAGGTTCCAGTCGGCGCGGGCGACGGCCGGGTCCAGCGGCGCCGTCCACTTGGGGTGCACCGGGATGCCGCTGACGTCGATGCCGCCGGCGGGCTGGCCGAAGTCGATCATCCGGTCCCGCCCGTACTCATCGGGTACGAAGTAGCGGTCCACGCGCTCCCCACACCAGAAGCGGTGCATGTGATGGTCGGTCACCACCACCATCTGCCGCAGGCCGGCGGCGCCGCGAGCGATCATCCGCCCGATCATCGGCGCCGAAAGAAAGTGCATGTTCACCACCAGCGCGGGCAGCCGTTCGGTCAGCCAGTAGCGGAACCGGCGGATAGCCCAGTACTCCGTCCACAGGCGCCGGCGTTCGAGCAGCCTCCGTCGCGGCCCTCTCGGCCGATCGGTGATCTTGTAGCCGAGGCCGTAGATACGCGGCAGCCGCCCCATCATCATGACGTACCCGCCGGCGTAGTACAGGCGGAACAGCGGGTTGGCCAGGTCCAGCACGTCGATGAACTCGACCTCGACGGTCGGGTCGGCCTGACGCAGGCCCGCCAGCAGCGCCCGGGCCGCCTGGTTGTGCCCGGCCCCCACGCTGGCGGAGGCCAGAATGACACGCGGACGTGATGGTGCCTTCTCCTGCATGGATGCCATTGTGGTCGAACCGCTGGAGGTTTCAAGAGAGCAGCAGCACGTCGGCGACCCCGGCCGCGGCCAGCAGACAGCTCACCGCGGCGTTGGCGTAGAAGAACGCCCCCCCGGCGCGCGAGAAGTCTCGCGGGCTGACCATGGCCTGCTCGATCGCCAGCAGCGCCGCCGCGACGCCCACGCCGGTGAGGTAGATCCAGCCCAGTCCCGCCAGCGGCGCCAAAGCGGCCAGCAGGACCACGGTGGTGGCGTGCAGGGCTCGACTGACCCACAACGCGCCGGCAGGCCCCAGCCTCGCCGGCAGGCTCCAGAGCTTATCCCGCCGGTCGACCGGGAGGTCCTGAAGCGAGTAGATGATGTCGAACCCGCCGACCCACCCCAGCACGGCCAGGCCCAACACGCCGGCGGGCGGGCCCAGCGTACCGGGGTCGATGGCCACCCACGCGCCCAACGGACTGAGCCCCAGGGCCGCCCCCAGCAACAGATGGCACAGCGAGGTGAACCGTTTGGCCAGGCTGTAGCCGCTGATGAACACCAGCACCGGCACCGCGCACACGGCCGGCCAGTAGTTGCCCGCCAGCAGGTAGAAGCCCGTCGCCGAGGTCACGAAGCCCACGCAGCACAACGCGTAGAACACCCACGCGGCGGGGAGGGATATCTCCCCGGTTTGTAGCGGCCGGTCGGCGGTGCGGGGGTTGCGCGCGTCGATTCGGACGTCGGCGATGCGGTTGAACGTCATCGCGGCCGACCGGGCGGTGACCATGCACGCGAGGATCAGTGCCAGCGGGGCGGCCCCCGGCCAGCCGTCCGCGGCCAGGAAGGTTGCCAGCAGCGCGAACGGCAGCGCGAAGACCGTATGGGAGAACTTCACCAGCCGCCCGTAAGCGGCGAGGCGACTGTCCGAGTTGGCGTCGGCCGTGTTAATGCTTCCAGCTCCCAGCCCGCTCGCCCCGCATCTCCGCGGCCCGCGTTCCGTGTTCCGCATTCGGTGTTCACAACCGGCGGTACCTGACGGGCAGGTCGTGCTCGATGCCGAGCAGGTCCAGCACTCTCCCGACGACGAAGTCGACCAGATCGTCGATGGTCTTCGCCCCCAGGTAGAAGCCCGGGCAGGCGGGGGCGACCACGGCGCCGGCGCGGGCGAGGCGGAGCATATTCTCCAGGTCGATCACCGTCAGCGGCATCTCTCGCGGCACGAGCACCAACGGGCGTCGCTGCTTGAGATGGCAGTGGGCGGCGCGGTCGATGAGGTCGCCGGCGCGTCCCGCGGCCACACTGGCGACGGTGTCGATGCTGGCCGGGCAGACGACCATCCCGCCGGTAATCACACTGCCGCTGGCGAGCGGGTCGCCCAGGTCGTCGTGGGGGTGCACCGTCACCGCCCCGGCCCCGCCGGCCAGTTCGGCCGGGTCGTCGATGCCGAGTTCCTCGGCCAATAGTCGGCGGCCATGGGGGCTGACGATCAGGTGCAGCGGATAGCCGGCCCCGACCAGCGCGCCGGCCAATCCGCGAGCGTAGACCGCCCCGCTGGCACCCGTGACGGCCAAGACGATGGGTTTCATGGTTGCCGGCCCTCCTTGACCTGCAGGCGAGCCAGTTGCGCTTCGGCCAATCGCCGCCAGGGGTTCTCGGCCGCCCAGGCCGACAGGACGCGGCGGAAGTACACCTGGGGGGGGTCCAGGTTCTTGATGTCGCCCCCCATCGCCAGCAGGCCCAACTCGTAATTGGCCTGGATCATGGCATCCGACTCGATGGGCCTTCTCCTCTCGGCCAGATCCCGCAGGATCACCACGGCGGCCGGCGTGACGGCCATCGCCCGGAACGTCAGCAGGACGCGCTCGTAGCGTGCCTCCATCTTGGCGGTGAACTCGCCGCGCCCGGTCTGGTCGCACAGGTCGGCGAGCATTCCCGCCCGCTCGGTCAGATCGGTCTGGGCCAAGGCCTCGGCCAGATAGAGGTTGTCGTGCAGATCGGTGTTGATGTACTTGCGGCCGAGGTCGCGGACCTTCGTGGCGAACTCGAGGGGGCCGAACTGCTGCGGGTCCAGCCGGACGTACGCGCTGAACGCCTTAGCCGCTTCGGGGTTGTGCGGGTCGGTCACGCCGTTGGCCCGCATGGTCCACCGGAACTGCTCGATCTCCTGCGCCTCTCGCTGGAGGTACTCCAGGGAGGGCAGGCCGGGGTCGACCACGAAGACCTCCTCCCAGCGCGAGTCTCCCGCCGGGCCCGACCGATCGGCGAAGGTGTCGGCCAGCACCGCCGCCGCCTGGGCCAGCAGCGATTCGGCCTCGTCCAGCCGCCCTTCGCGAACGGCCATCAGGGCCAGCCGCCGCCGTCCGATGGCCGAACGAGGGTCCTTGGGGAACTCGCGGACGAGCCGCTGCCAGGTCGCCTCGGCCTCGGGAAGCGGGTACCGATCATAGTACCGCACCAGCCCCACCTGCAACGCGGGGCGGGAAATCTGGGTGTCCAGGGCGATCCCCTTGATCCACAGCACGGCGCTGAGCCTGCCGCTGCGAGGGTGCCGCCGGGCGAACCGGTCGCACGCGGCGACCAAGTCGGCCTGGCGCCGCCGGAGGTCGCGTTGGGCATCGGCCACCCGGCCGTCCCAGTGCTGCAGCGTCTGGTCGCCGAAGGCCGCATCGGAGGCGGTCAGCCGCCCGGCCACCAGCGCGTAGGCCAGCTCGTCGGCCCCGACACGCTGATAGAACAGCCACGCCGGCACCGCCAGCAGCACGGCCACCACCGGGGCGATCACCCCCGGGCGGTATCGCGTCCAGTGGGCAATCAGCAGCACCGCCCCGCCGGCGACGAGGGCCCCCAAGGCGGCGATGATCAGCGGCACGTGCAGCACGAACTCCTCCATCGGCTGGGCCACGGTCTGCATGCCGACCCCGGTGCCGGCGATGTACAGGTACAGCCACACCGGCACCAGCCCCAGCAGCGTCGCCAAGGTGGGATTCCGCCACCGCAAGGGGGTAATCACCACCAGCACGCAGGCGGCACTGAGGACGATTGTCAGTATGGGCGCGTGCGCCAGCAGCGGCACGCACGCCAGAAAGAGCGCGCAGTACCGCACGTGGTACAACTCCGCCACCAGCAGCGGCACGATGATCACCACCGCCAGCAGCAGCCCGGTCACCAGGATCATCCACGGGTGGGTGAAGATGCTCAGCGGGCGCAGCAGCATCGCGGTCAAGGGACGGGAAAGGCTTTCACGGAATCCCTCGATGCTGGTGCTGTACCATTG
>SDBU01004825.1_pt1 | contig 16356 bp, 17 predicted proteins | sample 2277071 | NCBI WGS metagenome assembly SDBU01 (sample SAMN10397929, study PRJNA504765) | marine sediment metagenome | isolation source: marine sediment core GS08_GC12, 126 cmbsf | place: Arctic Ocean: Gakkel Ridge, Loki's castle | collected 2008
AACTGTAATCCCGGCAATGATAATCGTTGCCATCCTGTTCAGCATGGTGTTGGGCCTACCTAACCCTTTGGTAGCAGCACGGGAAGCCGGCATCTTTCGCAGCTACAAGATAAACGGTGTCCCGGCAATCTCAATCCTTACCATACCGGCACTGACAACCATATTACATATGGTGATTGTGGCGGCGATAATCACGGCCACAGCGCCCCTCTTCTTCGGCGCACCAGCACCGGTCAACTGGGGCGGTTTTATCCTGTTCTTCTTGATGGCGGCCTTTGCCCATGCCGGACTTGGTATGCTCATCAGTGTAATATCTTCCAGCACACGCGCTACTGTGCTATGGCAGCAACTGGTCTTCTTGCCATCAATGCTGATAGGCGGACTGATGCTACCTTACAGCATGTTGCCCGATGCGCTCGGTAAAGTTGGACTACTGTTACCTGCTACCCACGCTATGAATGCCTTTCAAGGATTAGCCCAGAATCAAGCTGCTACTTTTGACCCGCTCTGGTCGGTTCTCATCTTGTTGGCCGGCGGGATATTGTCGTTTGGACTGGCGAACTATCTCTTCTGCTGGGATAGCCGCAATAAAACGCGGCGCGGGCATCCCACATTGGCCTTGCTGGCTCTGGTGCCCTATGCCGTCGGCGCTGTTTTACTTTAATATCTAGTAGAACCAAACAGACAAGTTCGGCGAGCAGCTATTTGTCCTATTGCTTTACTATGGTTAAATGATGGTCCCATGAGGTGTCGCATTTCGAATCCACAAACGGTTGCACGAAGCTCTTGCACAATAGAATGGGAGATTAAATGGGTTGAAAAACCTGACGAAATTAGATTCTTTCCAATATCTCTTTCACACCGGGCACTTCTTGTATGAGCTGGTCTAACGGGACTTCTTCTCCAGTTATCTTGAAAGCTTTCTTCGCCGATGGGGAAACCACTATCACACTAACCGGCTGTTTAACTCCCATAAATGAAATGCCACCATTACCCTGCCAATAGTTCTGTGAAATCATGACTATCGGAATTAGGGTTACCCCGGCAATGGTCACGGGATTGTCGATTACTACTTCTTTCTTTTCCATTTAGTCACCACCAGTCTCTTCACCACCCTGATTGCAGGTAATGAGAAGACAAATCTTATGCCAGGTGTAACCATCTTGATAGGCACCACTCTTACCGTTCCATGTAAATAGCCTTGGCAAACAGCCTCATCTTCAAATGAGGGTTGCACTCTTATCTGATGAGAGAAAGAGGAACCCAGAAAGAAGGTAGCCGGCCCAATAAAGGCAAAGAGAAGTCCCGTATCCGCCGGGTCACCAAGTCCAACCGTGAAATTTGCGACAAGGTCTCTAATCTTAAGACACCTAAGGACGTCCCTGAGTAAGCGGCTGACTTGTCTCAGCAGACCTCTGGTTCGCAGGATTTCGAAAATAGTCCTAGCTCTTATTCCCCTCCTTCGGCGCTTTGGCCTGGCTTCAACCACACGCTTTTTCTCTTCAGCCTTCTTTTCCCCTTTTCCTATTTCCTTACGAACCAGACCGAAAAACCACGCCAGCCCCACCCCAAACTTTGGTCTGCCATAAACATCAACACGTACTACCAGGTCAAGTGGGATGCAAAGGACAAGGATGATGAGTACAACCAGGCTAGATAGAGCGATGGCAACCCACAACTACTTCTATCCTTCCTTTTTCCGTTCGCCCCATTTTTCCATACACTTTTCCATGCACTTTTCCATCATCCGGGGTACCGTCTCGCCCAACTTTTCTATAGCGAAAGACAGACCCCCCATAATCGGCTCTATCCTCACTCCCTCCTTATCAATGATAATCACGGCCTTAGGCCTTATCCAGGCACCACCTCCGGTGCCACCCCCAGCACCCTCACCTTTTTGCTTGGCTTCACCCCTACCCTCACCACCACCAGCGCCAAAACCGAAACCAACACTTATTAAGGGAATTAGGGTAGCACCTTCGACGGTTATCGGCTCCCCGACCACAGTTCTGGTGCTAAGCACCTTCTCAATTTCCCCCAGGGTTGTCTTGACCAGGTTCTCTACTATTTCCATGGCTGTCTACCTCCTTTGAGAATAATTAGCGGTGAGGCCTACATTATAAATATTGAGCCAACCACTAATTTGATAGTAGCACCATGAACGGAGGCAGTCAATGGCTGACTACATCCAAATGGTCATGAATATTTAACAAGCCAGGGGAAACAGGTACCGGGTGCTGAGTCTGGTAACCAACAATTTGTGATATAATCCTTAATAACGTACAAAGATAAAACGATACCGTGAATTTAAAAATGGTTGACCTGGATAATCTTCAAATTTACCGGCAGCTTGATGCCTCAGGGATGCTCAACCATCTGCATCAGTTCCCTGAGCAATGCCAGCAGGCGTGGGAAAGAGCTTTAAAGCTTGAACTACCACGAGAATATACCCGAATAAACAAGGTCATTGTCCTGGGTATGGGCGGCTCGGCTATTAGTGGTGAGATAGTACGCGGGCTTGTTTTGGCTGAAGGCAAGGTTCCTGTCTGGGTACATCAGGATTATGGCTTACCGTCATTCGTTGACGAGGACACCCTGGTCATTGCCTCAAGCTATTCAGGGAACACTGAGGAGACTCTCTCCGCCTTCACTGAATCGCTCAAAACCCCAGCCAAGAAGCTCGTGCTCACCACAGGCGGTAAGCTTAAATGCTTGGCTGAAAAAGAAGGAATTCCTGTTTTTATTATAGATTACCAATCACCTCCTAGAGCAGCTTTTCCTCACAGTTTTGTCCCCCTGGTCGGCATTCTACAAAGGCTTGGTTTGCTCAGATATAAATCAGCCGATTTTCCGGCAGCGCTACGGATATTGAACAAACTATCAAGAGACTTTGTTGAAACCACACCCCTTGTGGCTAATCCGGCCAAGCAATTAGCTACCAAACTGTGGGGACGCATAGCCATAATTTATGGAGCAGGGGTAATCTCAGGGGTAGCCCGGCGCTGGAAAACCCAGCTTAACGAGAACAGCAAGACCTGGGCTTTCTTTGAGCTTTTCCCTGAGCTCAATCATAACGCTGTAGTAGGCTATGAGTTTCCCCCACAGATAAAGGAGGGAGTATTTGTGCTTTTATTGCGTTCGGCTTCACTTCATCCCCGGGTTCTGCTTCGTTATCAGGCTACAGCTAAGCTATTGACTAAGGCAGGAATCAGCCATGAATTTGTGGAGGCCGCCGGAGAAACTGCTCTGGAGCAAGTGATGAGCCTAGTTCTTTTAGGGGATTATGTCAGCTTCTATCTAGCAATACTCAATAGGATTGACCCTATACCGGTAGATGCCATAGACTTTGTCAAGAACTATCTGAACCAGTTTAGCAATGGTTGATGAGTAGGCTATAATGGCAAAAGGTACGAGCTCTTTAGAAGGTATATAAATTAGTTGAGAAAAAGGCTAATGTAAGGTAAAATAGAAGGGTGAAGGCTTTGATCCTGGCCGGTGGCAAAGGAACCAGGCTTAAACCTCTGACCAACACAATAGCCAAGCACCTTCTACCAGTTGCCAACAGGCCTATTTTATTTTATGTGCTGGACCAGGCCAGGGAAGCTGGCATCACTGATATCGGTATCGTCATATCACCAGAGACAGGCCCTTGCATAAAGGAAGCCTTAGTTGATAGCTCAAGGTGGGGGGTAAAGCTCACCTACATTCTCCAGCCAGAACCCCTGGGACTAGCCCACGCCGTCAAAACTGCACAGCATTTCCTCAGCGATTCCCCCTTTCTCATGCTCCTTGGCGATAACCTCATCCAAGGGAGCATTGGTGATTTGGTAAGACAGTTTCGCGCTTCCGGGCCGGAGGCCCTCATCCTCCTCAAGGAGGTGCCCGACCCCAGAGCCTTTGGAGTTTGTGAACTTGATGCCTCTGGAACGGTGGTTTGTCTTGTAGAAAAGCCCACACAACCGAAGAGCAAGCTTGCCCTGGTAGGAGCTTACCTGTTTACCCCGGAAATCCACAAGGCCATAGCTCAGATAAAGCCCTCCTGGCGAGGAGAGTATGAGATAACTGATGCCATCCAGAAGCTTTTAGAGATGGGAAAGGAGGTCAGAAGCCATATCCTTCAAGGCTGGTGGCTTGATACCGGAAAGAAGGACGACCTCCTCCAAGCAAACCGTGTGGTTCTTGATGATTGCTTAAAGCGAGACATCAAGGGTGAGGTGGACGGGCAAAGCCATATCGTCGGCAGGGTTGAAATCAAGAAAGGAGCCAGGATAGAAAACAGCCCTATTCGGGGCCCGGTATCTATCGCCGAAGATTGCCAAATTAGAAATTCATCCATTGGACCATTCACCAGCATCGGAGCCGGGACCATAATCGAGGAATCATCAATAGAGGACTCAGTAATACTGGAGAACTGCCATATCTTGAAAATTGAGCGTCTAGCTGATAGCATTATTGGCAGGAATACCAAGGTTATTCAGCGGGAGCCAAACTTCAAGACGATAAGGCTTTTTGTAGGTGATGATTCCAGAGTAGAATTATAGACCTTCACAGTAAAAAGCACCGACAAAGCGGGGTACAATATTATGCAAAGGGTGCTAACCGTTTCCAATAGACAACCCACTGTTTAGGTGACACAGAACGAATAGTTCAGTAGCTAAATTTCTGGCGCAGCTTGTCTTTCAAAATCTAATCTGCTATAATTCACGAAGTTTAAACAAAATGAGCTATAACAACTCCCACTTACTTAGTGTGGTTCCCCTGCAAAGCTTCTAAAACAAAATTATTGTAGGGGAAAAGTCTTGTTATCAAAGGTGCAATAAATGTTAGTGGTCACATGCGTCAAACAGGTGCCAGATACCACTCAGGTCAAAGTTGACCCGGTTACCGGTACTCTGATTAGAGAGGGCGTACCTTTCATTATGAATCCGTTTGATATCCACGCATTAGAAGAAAGCCTCAGGCTCAAAGACAAATATGGGTTTCACGTAGCGGTAATTTCAATGGGTCCGCCTAATACCGAGGTTACGCTGAGAAAGACTCTAGCCCTGGGAGCAGATGATGCCATACTCCTCAGTGACCGTGCTTTTGGCGGAGCTGATACCCTGGCGACTAGTATGGTTCTGGCTGAGGCCATCAGGGGGCTTGCTCAGAAGGAAGAGGTGGCAGTGGTGCTCTGTGGCCGGCAGACAATTGATGGCGACACAGCTCAAGTGGGACCGGGCATTGCTACCCGTCTGGGATACTCACAGCTAACCCTTGTCGACCGTATCGAGAGTTTAGACCTGCAAGCTAAAAAAGTAAGGGTCAGACGTAAACTCGAGGGTCGGCACGAAATAGTGGAAGCGCCCTTACCGGCCATGATTACCGTGGTTCGAGAGATTAACAAGCCGCGCTATCCTACTGTGCCAATGCGGCTGATGGCTGAGGACGCTACAGTGGCATTGTGGGACAACCAGGAGATGAAACTACCCGGGGAGACTATCGGGCTCAAGGGTTCTCCTACACAGGTACGTAAAATCTTCTCACCGGAAAGAGCCAAGGGTGAGATATTAGGCGATGGGGTCAACAACCCCGAGAAAGCAGCCCACTTATTAGTAGCCAAGCTGATAGAAAAAGACATCATCGTCTGTTAATGATTGATGTGAGATTGAATAGTAAGGAGTCTGTATATGGGAGAGGCGAAAAAAATAAAGAAACCCCGGGGCGTAGCTCGCCTCATTCCCGGTAAGTGTATTGCTTGTGGTGCCCGTTGCCAGAGTGACTGTCCCAAAGATGCCATAGAAATGAATGACAAGGGCGAGCCAATCATCACTTTAGAGAAGTGCACCGGCTGCCGCAGGTGTATCAAGGTTTGTCCAGCCGATGCCATTGAGATTTACTATACTCCAGAGGAGCAGGAGATTCTGGCTGAAATAGAGGCACTGGCCAAGACAAGAGCAATACCTGAAGTCGAAGAGGTAAGTGCCGAGGAAGCCGCAGCGCTGGCCAGGATTAAAGAATACAAAGGTGTCTGGGTCTTTGTGGAGCAGACTGAAAACAAGCCAGCTGGAGTTTCATGGGAACTACTGAGTGTAGGTGCTGAGTTGGCTAGAACCCGGGGTGTTGAGCTGTGCTCCGTGGTTATTGGTGATAAGGTGGAGAACCTTTGTCAGGAATCATTTGCCTATGGGGCTGCCAAAGCCTACTTGATAGACGCCCCGATATTTCACTACTATCGCACTGAGCCCTATTACAAGGCCATTTGTTACCTGATAGAGAAGTATAAACCGGAGATTGTGCTAATTGGTGCCACCGGTTTGGGAAGGGATTTGGCCGGTGCCGTGGCCACGAAACTCAAGACTGGATTGACCGCCGATTGTACTGGCCTGGCAATTGATGACAAAGGTTTTTTGTTGCAGACACGCCCCGCCTTTGGCGGTAATATCATGGCTACCATTTTGACCGAATATACACGGCCGCAGATGGCCACGGTTCGGCCGCATGTAATGCCCCTGCCAGAAAAAGATACTTCCCGCAAGGGTGAGGTCATTCGTGAGTCAATGCCAGTTAAGGAAGAGGATTTCATGGTCAAGGTTCTGGAGATAATCGATGACCGCAAAGCGGCAGAGGCTGTGGATGTGGCTGCCGCTGATGTGATTGTCTCCGGCGGACGAGGCATGCATGCCAAAGAGAATTTTGCCATTTTACAGGAACTGGCTGACGAATTAGGTGGTGTGGTGGGTTCCTCACGCAGTGCTGTTGAGGCCGGCTGGATGCCGGTGGAGCGCCAGGTCGGCCAAACTGGTAAGACGGTCAGACCCAAGATTTATATTGCCTGCGGCATCAGCGGCGCTATTCAGCACCTGGTGGGCATGCAGACTTCGGACGTGATTATCGCCATCAATACCGACCGACACGCACCTATCTTTGAGGTAGCCACCTACGGGATTGTGGGTGATGTCCTCCAGGTAGTCCCGGCTATTACCAATCGTGTTAGAGAATTACGTGCCAAAGGAGGAGATTACATAGTAGAGAGGCACTGAATCATGTCATCTAATATAATACCATTTGTAGTCATTTTTGTGGTCGCTTTAGCGCTCTTTGGCTGGGGTTGTTTCCGGCGTTTCCGCCTGGTAACCCTGGGCAAAGCTGAAAATCGCTTCAACAATGTCAGTAAGCGGCTCTGGAGCATGCTGCTCTACGCTTTCGGTCAGCGACGGGTAGTTAGTCGGCCTTTTGGTTTAAACCACTTTGTCCTCTTCTGGGCTTTTATGGTTTTATTGATTGCCAATACCGAGTTCCTGCTCAGTGGTTTGTTCCCGGATTACATTAGCCTCTCGCGACTCCCAGCTGGCGCGTACTATACCCTGGCCTTCATTTTTGACCTGGCGTCAGTTCTTGCCCTCCTGTCTGTGTGTGTTGCGATTATCCGCCGTTTAGCTTTTCCTCCCTCTTATATAGAGGCGCGGAGCCGTGACGCCTTTGCTATTCTGGTATTGGTGGCTGCCCTGATGATTGCCTTTTTTGGTATGCATGCCAGCGAGATAGCTCAGGGAAGTGAAGAAGCCGCCCGATACATGCCGATATCTAGTTTTGTGTCTTCTATTTTTCTGTCAGGTGTTTCGGCAGGAAGCCTGGTTGGGTATGCCAACGTTTTCTGGTGGATTCACGCTATAGTGTTGCTGAGTTTCCTGAATTATCTGCCTTACAGTAAGCACATGCATATTCTTACGGCTATTCCCAACTGTTTTTTCAAGAGTCTGGCCAAGGTTAACACCCAACCCCGGGAAGAGTTCAAGAAAAGCAATACCTTCGGCGTTGGACAGGTAGAACAATTTACTTGGAAGGGTCTCTTTGACTCTTATTCCTGCACCGAGTGTGGTCGCTGCTCGGACGTTTGCCCGGCTACCTCCACCGGTAAGCCGCTAAACCCGCGGCTGGTCATCCACGATATTAAGGTCAACCTGTTAGAAAATGGCCCACTAATGAATAAAAAGGCAGAAGTGAATCTGCCCTTAATCGGTGGTGAAAAGGAGGGTAGCATAGCTGACGAGGTCATCTGGGAGTGTACTACCTGTGGCGCTTGTATGGAAGTGTGTCCCGTGTTTATTGAACATGTGCCCAGAATTGTTGATATGCGCCGAAACCTGGTGGAGATGAAGGCCAAGTTTCCAGAAGAATTACTAGCCCTTTTTGAAAACATGGAACAGCGTAGTAACCCCTGGGGCATTGCTCCCGGAGACCGTATCAAGTGGACAGCGGAAATTGACGTCAAGCTCTTCGAGGACGGCAAGACCGAATATTTATTTTTCGCAGGCTGTGCCGGTGCTTTTGATGCCCGCAACAGACGGACAACTTTGGCTATGGCCAAGATTCTGGATGCCGGCGGCATTTCCTGGGGTATCCTGGGAAAAGATGAAATGTGTTGTGGTGACAGCTTGCGTCGCCTGGGCAATGAATTCGTTTTCGACCGTATGGTTAAAGAGAATGTTGAGATGTTTAAAGAGAGGGGAGTTAAGAAAGTTATTACCCAGTGTCCACACTGCTACAGTACCCTGAAGAATGACTACCGTCAATACGGTATGGGATTGGAAGTCAGCCACCACACCGAGTTCATTAACACCCTGATTCAAGAGGGTAGGCTAAAATTAAACGAAGTTGGAGACCTGGGCAATATAGTGTTTCATGATTCCTGCTATCTGGGACGCTATAATATGATCTACGAAGCCCCGCGCAAAGCTGTTGCCTCAGTTACCGGTCAAGCGCCAATCGAGATGAAACGCTACCGCGATAAGGGCTTTTGCTGCGGTGCCGGCGGCGGGCGTATGTGGATGGAAGAAAGCATTGGGAAGCGTATCAATGTGGAACGTGTCGAGGAAGCTTTGAAGGAAGACCCGAGGACGATTTGTTTATGTTGCCCGTACTGCATGACTATGTTTGAAGATGGGCTAAAAGACAAAAACGCTGACGATAGAGTACAGGTGTTGGACCTGGCCGAGATTGTTGCCAGAGCACTGAAATAATATAACCCCATCCCCTTCATGCTTCCCCATAAGAAAGAGAGGGGTCTTCCCGCTCAACTTGGTCGAGCCTTTTCCTAGCAAAAGGCTGCGGTGAAAGTTGAGAGGTCAATCAGCTAACCTTTTCTTCCCTTCAGCGTTATAGTATAGTGAAATAGGGGCAATAACCAGGAGGCTATACTATGAAAAGGCTAATAATAGTAGTGGCGCTAGTTATGTTACTGCTGGTGCCGGTTGCCTGTGCTAAAGCGCCAGAATCACCAGAAATAGTACCAACGCCAATACCAACACCAGCACCAATGCCATCAGAACGGGACGAACTTTATAAAGATACCGGGGCAGGGGCTTTGCCGTCAACCGAAGAGCGGATGATAGTCCGCACTGGCGATATGGCACTGGTAGTAGAGGATGTGGTCGGTGTTAGGGATGAGATAGCCCAGCTCGCTGTAAAGTATAGCGGCTATGTGGTATCGTCCCAAATTTCAGGAGAGGAAAGGGATAGGGTTGGCTACATTACCATTCGGGTACCCGATGACAAGTTTGAGTCAGCGCTAGCTGAACTCAGGGACTTAGCCGTGAGGGTAACTTCAGAAAGGACTAGCAGTCAGGATGTAACTGAGGAATATATTGACCTCCAGTCTCGGCTCAAGAACGCCGAGGCAACCGAACACCAATACCTCGCCCTTCTGGAAAAAGCCCAGGATGTAGAGGATATCCTCAGAATCTATGATAGTCTGTCCCGGGTGCGGCAGGAGATAGAGCAAATCAAGGGTCGGATGCAATATCTGGAGCAAACCTCTTCAATGAGCCTGATTTCAGTATATCTGGAACCTCAAGCCACCGCCAAGCCGCTGGTTAGTGCCGGCTGGAGCGCTCTAGAAGCACTCAAATCCGCCATCCGTGGAATTGTCACCTTCGGGCAATGGCTGGGAACTATAGCTATCTGGCTTCTAATCTTCAGCCCTATTTGGGGGACTATTCTTGGCGTAACACTATGGCGTCTCCGCAAACGGAAAAAGGCTACCTAACCAGGTGAAAGCCGTTTCATAATGTCTTCCCGGCTCAAGCCGTTAATAGCTATAACCTTATTCCTGGTGGTATGACCCTTGATAATACCTATCTGACTTTTAGCCACACCCAAGAGTTGGCTGAGAAAGGCGATAAGTTCCTTATTGGCTTTACCTTTAACCGGTGGTGCCACCACCCGCACCCGCCATATTCCCTCACTACCACCCACCACCTCATTCCTAGCCGAACTAGGGTGAACTCGCACTGAGATTTCTATTTTAGACAAACACCACCTTCATCCCAACTCACGCTACAGTTCGGATAGTTATTTAACTGATTGCCAGCTAAGTAAGCTAGTAGGCTCAGCTATTCAGATGTGCCCCGGCCAACCAGGCTGAGGATAGCTGCAACAAATAAAACTCCGCCTAAACCCAACCAGAAGACACTGGTAAGTCCGGCAGGGAGTAATAGAGCTACCCCCGCAGCAATGATAACACCCATAATCACGCACAGCCCACCCAGGATACCCAGAATTAAAGCTAACACTCCCATAATAGAACCTCCTTTTTATTTTAGCTGAAAGTCTCAATCAGCGTTGAGCTTTATTTTATCCCATAGCTACTATATAATCAATAGGATAATACCATGAGATTGACAAAAAAACTACACTTTTATCCTGAAAAAGGAATGTTGGACTGTAACACCTACGTAATTAAGAGTAATCCCACTGTTATCATCGACCCCGGGTCTACTCAATTCTTAACCGCACTAATACAGGATTTGAACCAAGACGGTATTGAAGCCAAAGATATTGATATTATAACTAACACACACCTGCATGGCGACCATTGCTGGGCAAATGAGGCCTTCAAGCAAATCTCTGGAGCCAAAATCCTTTCCCACCCCCTGCAAAAGAGGTTCTACAATATAGCCGTTATAGAGACAGCCAAATTCTTTGGTCTACCACCAATAGAATTTGAAGCCGATAGCTACCTGGATAAAAACAAACTAGATACTGGTGATATAGAATTGGAGCTTATCCTCTCCCCCGGACATTCACCGGATAGCATCTGCTTTTACAGCCAGGAGGATAAAATCCTGATTTGTGGAGATGTCATTTTTAATCAAAACACAGGCCGGGTTGACCTGCCCGGTGGCAATGCTGATGAGCTTAGGCAATCTATAGATGAGCTATCACAGCTAGAAATTGACTATTTACTTCCTGGGCACATGGACATTATAACCAGTTCCGAGAAAGTAAAGCATAACTTTGAGTTTGTTAAGAGGAGTGTGTTGCAGTGGCTCTAACCAAGCAAGCAGCGGATTTTTACGAACTGGGGCCGATTAGACCTCCAAGCGAGGCCTACTCTCTCCTTATTCGGGTAACCAGGAATTGCCCATGGAACCGGTGTAAGTTCTGTGGCCTCTACAAAGGGAAGAAATTTCAGCTCCGGTCAGTGGAAGAGATAAAGCAAAACATAAAAGCAATCAAGGCTATAGAGGATAAGATAAAAGAGCTTTCCTGGAAATCTGGCTACGGGGGTAAAGTGAAAGAGGTAGCCGGTATGCTACTTAATAATCCACCTAGCCAAGCCTATTACAATGTGGCTCTGTGGCTTTACGCTGGCGGTGAGTCTGCCTTCCTACAAGATGCCAATACCCTGATTATGAGGACTAATGAGCTAGCTGAGGTAATAAGGTTCTTAAAGCAAACCTTACCCAGTATTAACCGGGTAACCAGCTATGCCCGCTCCAAGACAGCAGCCAAAAAGACGTTAGATGAACTAATAGAGCTACGTAAGGCCGGCCTCTCTCGATTACATATCGGTTTGGAATCAGGTTATGACTCTTTACTGCAATATATGGATAAGGGGGTTACTGCTGCAGAACAAATTGAGGGCGGCAAAAAGGTAGTAGAATCCGGTATTTCCTTAAGTGAATATGTAATCCTGGGACTGGGTGGGAAGAAAATGTGGCGTGAGCACGCTACCCAAACCGCCCGAGTGTTAAATGAAATAGACCCAGACTTTATTAGAATCAGAACCTTAGCCGTTAGTAAAAAGATGCCACTACACGATGAAATAGAAAGCGACAATTTTGTTCGGTCAACAGATGAGGAGATTTTAGCCGAGGAAAAACTTTTCATTGAACACCTTGAGTGCCATTCTAACTATGTCAGCGACCATATTAGCAATCTGCTACAGGAAATTGAAGGCAAATTACCCCAGGATAAGGAGAAAATGCTGGCTATTATAGATAGATTCCAGTCCTTACCCCCGGAGGAAAGAGACAACTTCATAGTAGGTAAAAGGGTCGGCATATACGCCCGCCTGGATGACCTTGATGATTCACGCAAGCACCAACTAGTTGAGCAGGTTATGAATAAGCTCAGCCAGGGTAATAAACAGTTAGACAATAAAACAATATTGAGCTTAACCGAAGGATTCATATAATGACCAGCTTAGAGCAAGAAGTGGGAGATTTGCTACGTCAGAAAGGGCTTACTGTGGGGGTAGTGGAATCAGCCACCGGTGGTCTAATATCCCACCTGATAACCAATGTCCCCGGTAGCTCCGACTATTACAAGGGGTCAATCACCGCCTATAGCAACGAGAGCAAGATTAAAGTAGTTGGGGTCAGAGCCGACACTATCAGCCAATATGGTGCCGTGAGCCATCAGGTTGCTGAGGAGATGGCCCAGAGAGGTAAAAAGGCATTAGCCGTGGATATATGCTTAACCGATACCGGTATTGCCGGACCCGGCGGCACTACCCCTGATAAACCGGTGGGGCTATTCTACATTGGCTTGTCGCACCAGGCTGGGGCTTATAGCCAGAAACACAACTTCTACGGAGGCCGGGAGCAGAACAAGCGAGACGCCGCTGAGGCAGCCCTACGGTGGTTAAGGGAATATCTAATAAGCTTAAATGACTGACCTCTAAGCAGCACCAACAAGTCTGCTACTAGCCAACTGGCTGGCACCATGAATTCTGTCATTCCTGATTTCATCTAGCAGGCTGATAATTTCAGGGCTAATGTTCATAGCACCTATTCCACCAGCATGCGCATTGAGGGTCAAAGGTTAATGCATCAAAGGTTATTTAATAAAGGAGGAACAGGAGGTAAAACTTATAGATGTAGTGTTCCCGTATACTAAGAGATTGCTTACCAACCCCTCACCCTTTATCCCTCTCCCCTTATGAAGGGGAGAGGGAAGAGAATTTGTTAAAGGGGCTTCGCCCCTTTTAATCCCCTACTCGGCAACCTACGCTAAGGAGTTTGTCCTGAAGAAGAGTCAAAGAGAGGCTTCGCCTCTCTTACATACCAATCCCCCTTCCCCTTATCAAGGGGAAGGGGGACAAAGGGGGATAGGGTTACCAAATAACTTAAAGGGGGTGAGGTAGATAAACAATCTTATAATTGCCATTATCTCTCTATCAATGCTATACTCAAAGACACGCCATAAAGGAGATTCTAGGTGAAAAGAGCTGACAAGCGTGCCTGGGATGAGCTACGACCCGTAAAAATAATACCTGGCTTCCAGAACTTTGCTGAAGGTTCAGCACTGATAGAACTGGGACAGACCCGGGTATTGTGCTCAGTTAGTGTGGAAGAGCGGGTGCCAAACTTCCTTAGAGGGCAGGGCGGCGGCTGGATTACTGCCGAATATGCCATGCTACCACGTTCCACCGTTACCCGCACTCCTCGTGAGACAAGCAGGACTGGCGGTAGAAGCCAGGAAATCCAGCGCCTCATTGGGCGGTCGCTGCGAGCAATAACCGACCTTGATTCGCTTGGGGAAAGAACCTTGATTATAGATTGTGATGTCATCCAGGCAGACGGCGGTACCAGAACAGCCGCTATTACTGGCGCCTATGTAGCCTTATATCAAGCTCTCCAAACCCTGGCTAACATGGGAGTGCTGTCAACCATACCACTAAAGAGTGCCGTAGCTGCTACCAGCGTTGGCATTGTACATAGCTATATGCTGCTAGACCTGTGCTACGATGAAGACTGCTCGGCTGAGGTTGACTTCAATGTAGTGATGACCAGCAAAGGGGAGTTTGTCGAGATTCAGGGCACTGCTGAAACCAAGCCCTTCTCCAAGGAGACCACAGATTCAGTGCTCACGCTGGCGGAAAAGGGCATCAAAGAGCTATTCCAAATTCAACAGTCGGCTATAGAAAGTCTAAAGACGGGCTAGGTATTTAAGCACGAACCTGCCCGTTACCAAAGATAATCCACTTGTAGCTGGTCAGTTCCTTTAACCCTAATGGACCTCGGGCATGAAATTTCTGGGTACTGATGCCCACCTCAGCCCCCAGACCAAACTGACCACCATCGGTAAACCGGGTGCTGGCATTAACATAGACACAGGCAGCATCCACTTCATTAAGAAAGCGCATGGCTGCCCCGTATTCCTCGGTTATAATCGCCTCAGAATGCCCCGAGCCGTAGCACTCAATATGCCCCAGCGCTTCATCCAGAGAATCCACCACTTTGATAGCCGCTACCAGCGACAGAAATTCCTTGCCCCAGTCCTCATATGTAGCCGGAACTAGCCTTAAAGCCGGGTTTTGTTTCAGAATGGCCAGAGACTGCTCGTCACAATGCATTTCCACCCCAGCCTTTGCCCACTCCGCAGCTACTAACGGCAGGCAGCGCTCAGCAATGTCAGCATGAACCAGCAGAGTATCCAAGGCATTGCACACCGTGGGACGTTGCACCTTAGCGTTAAAGGCTATTGCCGTTGCTTTGTTCACATCAGCGCTCTTATCCACATAGGTATGGCAAACCCCAATTCCCCCGGCTATCACCGGCATAGCGGCATTTTCCTTGACAAACTTTATCAGCTCGGCTCCACCTCGGGGAACAATCAGGTCAATAATATTATCCATTCTTAGCATATGATTGACCAGGGCTCGGTCGGTATTATCAATGAACTGCACCACTCCATCGGGCATCCCGGCTCTTGTCGTTGCCTCCTGGACTACTTTAGCCAGAGCACTATTGGAGTGGATTGCCTCTCGGCCACCCCGGAGGATGATGGCATTACCCGACTTCAGACAAAGGATGGAGATGTCAATAGTAACATTGGGTCGGCTCTCATATATAGCTCCGATGACACCCAGCGGAACTCGCTTCTTACCTATCTGCAAGCCATTAGGCAGAGTGCGCATATCAAATACCTCACCCACCGGGTCAGGCAATGCCACCACCGCCAGCACATCCTGAGCTATAGCCTCAAGACGACTGGAGTCTAGCATTAAGCGGTCAAGCATAGCCGCATTCATCCCCGACGCCTCCGCTGCCTTATAGTCAATCTGATTGGCCGTTAGTATATCGTCCTTTTTCGTTACTAGGTCATCCGAAATATTATGTAAAGCTTTATTCTTAACCTCGGTGGAAAGGTAAGCCAGCCGCCGTGATGCTGTCTTCGCTGCCCTACCCTTTTCTTCCAGTTCTTCAATCGCCGATTTCATCTTAAACTCCCCTTTGGGTTTTTATTTGGTAACCCTATCCCCTTTATCCCCTTCCCCTTATCAAGGGGATAGGGAAGTATTTTTTAGAGGGGCGAAGCCCCTCTAACACTCCCCGACCACTATTTAAGTGGGCCGCTTCCTTGGAATTGATAATGACTGGTAGCTCCAGACTGTATTTTGATATTTGTGATTATGATTCTTCCTTTGCGTTTATCCTGTAACTCAATGATGTATTCACCTTGAACGAAGAGATGCTCATCTTCAGAGATAAAACTTCCGTGCCATTCTCTTTGAGTGTATTCCGTCGGGGGGTTATGCCAAAGCTGGTAGTTAATGGTAGCTATAACTTGTTTTTCATCAGCATCATAGAGCTTACCCATACCACTGATAGTTTCCATATTGCACACTCCTTTGGTTTTATTGGGGGAAACCCACCCCCTTTATTCCCCTTCCCCTTATATAAGGGGAAGGGGAAGTATTTTTGTAAGAGGGGCTTCGCCCCTCTTTTACTCTCCTAAAAATTGCCAACAAGGTATTGACAAAGCCATATAGCTGTGCTATACTATTTTTAGTAATAGAAAAGCTCCTGGAGAACGGTTGGTCATCTGATAAAGATGGCAGCACCTGTGCACCTGTAGAGGTGTGGGATCCTACCGCCGGGAGCTATTTTTATATGCTGTTTAGCCATTTATATGTTCCTATCAGTGACTGCGGAATCAGTTTGCTTTTGTGTGGCATAAACTTTATGCCGTAGCCGAATACCTTCCCCCCTCGCCTATATAGTTTGTCCTTAAGCATTAGCAGGTGCGAGTCTTCAATCACACCATATTTATACTCTACAGCATTGTAAACTGCACCACAAACAG
>SDBU01004827.1_pt1 | contig 16353 bp, 12 predicted proteins | sample 2277071 | NCBI WGS metagenome assembly SDBU01 (sample SAMN10397929, study PRJNA504765) | marine sediment metagenome | isolation source: marine sediment core GS08_GC12, 126 cmbsf | place: Arctic Ocean: Gakkel Ridge, Loki's castle | collected 2008
GTACAAGAATGTTCATGTGGATATGTCACTAGCGGTGACGGATAACGGTGTTTTCTTTGGCAATGTATATGGCGAACCATCTTTCTATCGGTTGGACTCAAAAGACGGAAAGCTCCTGTGGAGAAAACCCGCGCCGTATGGTGTTTGCGGCAGTCCAGCAACGGATGGGCAGTGTGTATACTTTGGACTGGGCAATGGGACGTTTGGCATGAGCCATGCTCAACCCAAAGGCTCGGTATGGTGCCTCTCTGTTGCTGACGGCAGCGAGGTTTGGAAACGAGAAGTTGGAGATGCCGTACTCACGACGGTCACTCTCTCCGAAGAGCTGGCGTATTTCGGAAGTCGGGATGGACACATCTACTGCGTTGACGCAATGTCCGGAGAGGTTCGCTGGTCATTCAACACGGATGCCCCCGTCCTCTCGTCCCCAGCAGTTGTGGATGGACGGGTGTATTTCGGTTCAGACAACGGCTACCTCTATTGCCTGGATGCAGCGTCAGGAGAAGAAGCCTGGAAATATAGCACCTCTGAGATATCCTTCAGCCCGGACGCGCGGGTAATTTCGTCGCCTGCTGTGGCGAACAACCGTGTGTATGTAGGCTCAATGAACTTTTTTTTCTTTTGTCTCGGCGATGCAGTTTCAAAATCTGACGATGAAAACTCCTCACCTATACGATAGAAAACCACGATTGTAGATGTGCATACCGAAAATTATGAATTGCACGCTCTTTCCATAGAAATTCCCTATGTTTGTTAAAACTCGCAATGACAAAAAAGTGAGTGTCATTGCGAAGAACGAAGTGGTTGCGAGCACTAGCGAAGCAAACTAATCTCACCGCGTAATAAATATTCGTGGGGAATTTCTCCCCTTTCCAAATTTTTGTTGATTTTTTTTAAAGATTATGTTATATTTATGGAATCTATTTGTTTCATCTATTAAATATTTCGTAATGGAGGTCTAGAATTGTTAAGGAAAGAATTGATAGTTGTAGATAAGCCAAACTTATACGAAGATATCTTTGATTTTGATAATGTGCCATTGATAAAATTTGATGGGAAAATTTATGAAGAGATAGATGGTCAGGTCGTGGAATTTGATGCAACCAAAGCCATAAAACGCGATTTAGTTATAACCGATACCACATTCAGGGACGGTCAGCAAGCTCGGCCACCGTATACAGTAGAACAGACTGTTAAGCTGTACGACATGATAGCAAAGCTTGGTGGCCCTAACGGTGTGATAAGATGGACTGAATTTTTTCTCTACAATGCCAAGGACAAGCAAGCTGTGGAGAAATGCCTGGAATTGGGGCATAAATTCCCACTCGTCACAGGATGGATAAGACCAAATAAGGGTGAATTCAGGCTGGTAAAGGAGATGGGGCTTGAGGAAACCGGGATGCTGACCTCATGTTCTGACTATCACATCTTCTACAAATTGCAAAAAAACAGACAAGAAATACTGGACGAATACCTAGAAATGGTTGAGCTTGCCATATCCGAGGGGGTCAGAGTTCGGTGCCACTTAGAAGATGTTACCAGAGCTGACATTGATGGTTTTGTAGTCCCATTCGTGCAAAGATTGATGGATATATCCCATCAAGTGCCTGAAGATTTGAAGGTAAAGATCAGGTTATGTGATACACTGGGTCTTGGAATTTCATATCCAGGGGTGGCTCTCCCGCGAAGTATACCGAAATTGGTATATAAGATGGTTAACGAATGCGGCGTTCCGCACGAGCGGCTGGAATGGCATGGACATAACGATTTTCACAAGGTTCACACCAATGCTGCTGTTGCATGGCTTTATGGCTGTAATGCTCTAAATACTACGCTATTCGGATTTGGGGAAAGAACCGGAAATCCACCGATGGAAGGGGCTATCATCGAATATATAGGCTTAAAAGGCGCAAACAACGGTATTGATACTAATGTTATCACAGAGATAGCTGAGTATTACACTGATTGCATCGGAACTGAAATTCCCGCATACTATCCTTTCGTTGGCAAAAACTTCAATGTAACTAGAGCAGGAATTCATGCTGATGGTCTGGCAAAATATGAACATATATACAATATATTCAATACTACCAAGCTTCTTGGCAGGCCACCGCGTGTAGCAATAACGGATAAATCTGGCGTGGACGGTGTGGCGTTGTGGGTGAATAATCACCTTGGCTTGAAAAATGATAAGAGGGCAAGTAAGAGCGCCGTTGCGAGAATCGCCCGATGGGTCAGAAATCAATATGATGTAGAGGAGAGAAATACCGCTATTTCTGATGAGGAAATGGAAGAGCAGACAAGGATATATCTGCCTGAATATTTCACCGAAGAGTAGGAGGATAATGTAATGTTTAGAGAAATGCGGAGTATAAATTTAGGTCTGGGAATTATTTTGGCTTTAGCGTTGATGTTTTTGTCAGCATCAAAGTCAAATGCTAAAGACTTACCTGAAGGATTAGTGTTATATTACAAGTCTGATGAGGCTAATGCTAAAGACATAAAAGATTGGTCCGGCTCTGGAAATACTGGTGTAATTAAGGGGAATCCAGAGTGGATTGAAGGCCCAGAAGGTATGGGAAAGGCTTTGAGGTTTCAAAGCAATAGTGATTACATAGAAGTAGCTGATTCAGAAAGTATAAAACCGGAACACCTAACTCTAGCTCTGTGGATTAAATCTGAACTGACTGCTGGAAGCATAGAAATGCTGCGCAAATTTGAGTGGCCAACTAAGGGCTATCTAATTAAAGTTGAGCCACAGTTCGATTATTGCTTCTTCTTTTTATTTGACGGACAAAACTCAAAAGGAGTTACTATCCCTTTAGTTGAAAAGGATAAGTGGGAACATATTGCTGTGACTTTTGATGGGGAACAGCAGATTGGTTACTTAAACGGGGAAATAGGTATTAGAAATGGTCAAGAAGCCATTTTGAAATGGGGCGATGCTATAGTGAATTCAAATAACCCCTTAACTATAGGAGGAATAACTGGTTTCAGGGGGACAGTGGATGAGATAGCTATTTATAATCGCGCTCTAAGTCAGGATGAGATTCAAGCAAGTATGGGATTAGGCCATGTTCAACCAGTAGAACCCGTTGGTAAATTAGCCACCGTTTGGGCTAACCTTAAAGTAAGGTGATATAATTTATTTCAAATTTTGCCCGCCAGGTTAAACTTGGTGGGCGTTTTCTTTGCCAGAAAACTCCCACCCACCGAAAAAATGCGAAAGGGGAAAGGGGAAAGTAAGGGTCAGAGTCATTCGTATCAACTTAACAGAGCGAACGCCGGTTGAGTAAGTTCTGAACAGGGTTCAGAACTGTATCGAAACCAAGTGAGCGACGACGATATACTTGCTTTCATATCCGTTCGCTTGGTTTCGATACGATTCTCCACTCCGTTCCGAATCTACTCAACCGGCACTCACTCATTCCGCTATCTGTCTGCCTCACAGCCCTTAAGTTGATACGTATGGGGAAAGTAAGGGTCAGAGTATATGTATCAATTTTAGCCTATGAATCAATTCACAGGCTAAAAGCTCAAGTCGTCTCAAAGACGACTGAAAATCACCGTTAGTACACTTTAAGTTCAACCCAAACAGGTAAGGTAGCAGAAACATTACAATCACAGGAGGACAAACTCAATGAGCAAGAATGAAACTATTGTGGACAATTTCTACTCTGAGGAAGAGATTCGAAGCCGTCTTGGGATATCCACATTGGTGTTTCACGGCGTCCGTGTTCTGGATAAAGCCGCGCTTAACGACATCCGTGCCAATGGAATCAGAATCATCGAAATCTTCCCAGAGGCAGAACAATTTTCCTTCGAGGAGCCTGGCTCAATGCGTGACATCCGTACCGAATGCGAAGCAATTGGACTGTCGGTCGCCTCGTTTCACTGTCCCAGCATCAACTACAGTGCGGAGGACGAGAGCGAAAGGCGCGCTGAAGTCGAGCGGTCAAAACGGATGATTGACACGTTGATTTCACTGGGAGGACGGGTGTGGGTGGTTCATGCCGATATCAATCTGGACCAGACAAAGAAAACGTTCGAGGAACTAGCTAGGCACTATGAGGGGCAGGATGTGTACTTAGCAATCGAGAATGGTCGGGACCTGCGGGACTACGTCACATTCGTTGACGCTATAGCTTACCCACAGGTGGGGATGATTGTGGATATTGGTCATACTCGCACTTCTGATAATGCTAACCCGATGACGCTTCCATCAGGTCCGACCGAACAGTTCCGCATCGCAGGTCACAGGCTAAAACATCTTCACCTGCATGATTTCTACGAAGATAGAGACCACCGCGCGCCTTTCGACGGGGAAATCCAATGGGTGGAGCTTTTCCAGAGTCTCGAAAACATCAGCTACGAGGGCGTTTTCATGTTCGAGCCTGCCGCTGACCCTCGCGCTATCAATCCAATAGAAAAGGTCGGGCTGGTGCCGACGAGATTGATGGAGACATACTCTACAATAAATTGAGCTACATTTTTGATTCTGCTACATTTTTGATTCTGTAGGATTTGGAGGCGAAAATGATTAAGATATCTGCCTATCAGGGCAAGTGTACTGACGATTTCGACGAGAATTTGGGGAAGGTGCATGAAATTATCGACAGAGCCGGAAAAGATAAAAGTGATTTTCTGTGTTTTCCTGAGGGCTATCTATCAAATTATAAGGCAGACCTTAGCATTCCGCTGGACGAACCACGAGTGCTGGAGTTAATCGAATACACCAACCAGTACGACATGGTTGTGATTGTGGGAATCTCAGAGAAGGAGTCGGATAAGATTTTCAATACCGCGCTGATTTTGTACCAGGGGGAAATATTGGGAAAGTATAGGAAGACAATGCTGACCGGAGGCGATAAGAAAGTCTTTGCTTCCGACTACGCCCTGCCAATATTTGAAGCTAAAAGCATTCCCTTCGGCGTGATTATCTGCCACGATTCATCTTTTATTGAGCCAGCTTTGACTATGCGATGGAAGGGAGCGCGGCTCCTGTTCAGCCCACATTATAACAGCATTTCCTATGACCGTATGGATGAACACCGCACTCTCGTGCGAAATAATCATATAGGATTGTCAGTGCTGCTACAGATGGTCGTGGTGAGAGCAAACGTAGTCGGCGGAGATGAACAATCCTTGGGCTACGGCGATAGCATGATTTTCTCGCCGTTGGGCGCTCCTGTTGCTGCCGCTCCACTTTTTAAAGAAGCTCTTATATCTGCTGAGTTCGACAGTTCTGTTCTCATGCAGGAAAGTTGGCGTACACGTAAGGAGATTCCTTTTGATGTTTACCAGCAGTTGTGGAACGCCGCAAGAGAATCTATGGAAAAACGCGATGCTCAATGAAGAGAAACCGAGTTTCTCCGAGAAACTCGGTTTCTTTCCACTACGATCTTGACGTTCAGAGCTTGTCCTTGAACGAAGTGAAGGAATATAAGCCAGGGTGGTGAATGCTTAATAAAATCAATTGGTCGCTGACCCTCCTGGGCGGACGGCAGGCGGCCCGACGACCCGGCGGGGAGAGGTTTAAATCCCTTCTGATTAGTTTGCTTTGTTCTTCGCAACTTCGCTCGTGATTGCTTCGCAAAGCTCGCAACGGTGCCTTCGGTTTTTCCGTTTTCCGTTTTCCATTTTCCGCTTTCAAGGAGGTACGAACATGTACTACTGTATCTGGATAAGTTTATTCATCGCAGCAATGCCAACATCCACGAATGCCGAAACCTACTATGTTGCTACCGACGGCAAAGCAGACAACGATGGCTCAAGAGAGAAGCCATGGGCTTCGGTGGAATATGCCCTGTCGAAAGTAGGTGGCGGGCATACTATCATTGTTAAGCCAGGCATCTACCGTGGTCCCATTCAGATTGCCAAACAATACGCAGGTACCAAGGAGCATCCAACGGTTATCAAATCCGAAGTCAAATGGAAGGCAGTTATTATCGGAGCTGAGTATCATGTTATCAGCAACGGTGACGGCTGCGATTGGGTGGTCATAGATGGTTTTGAAGTGATGGGTGGTCGCTACGATGGTATCAAGATGAACGGCGATTACGACACTGTGCGCAACTGCTGGGTACATAACAACAAGGCAATGGGCGTTGCCATGCACAACAAAAAGGGTGGGGTCATTGAGAGCAACCTCATCGAATTTAATGGGAATCACGCTCAATTCGACCATGGGGTTTATGCATCAGGCGATGGGCTGACCATTCGCGGCAACATCATCCGCCATAACGCGAGTTATGGACTGCACCTGTATTCCTCCATTAAAAACTCGTTTATCGCCAACAACCTCGTTTATGGACAGGTACGCAGGCGGGGCATCATTGTCTCCTGTCCCGACGGCGGGGGCAAGAATGTGATAGTCAATAACACGGTTGTTGAGGAGCAGGGTATTACCATTTGGAACGGCGACGGTGAGATTGTCGTGAACAATATCTTGGTAGGGAACGGGGAAGTGTTCTCGTTCAACGACGCTACTCAGAATGTGCTGGTAGATTATAACCTCTGTATGCCCAAATCTGAGCGTCAGGGCCCGCATGGCATCACGGGTGACCCGAGATTTGTGGATGCCGGAAAGGGTGTATTCTGGTTACAGGAAGGCAGCCCAGCGATAGGAAGCGGCTCATCACAACACGTTTCGACGAAGGACTTTTGGGGACGTCCACATCCCAAAAACCAACCTATCCATCTTGGCGCGTTTGCATTTGTGCCCTTTTTTGGCACAGAGCAAGCTCGGGCCGGTTGGGATTACGGATGGGCATATCACCGTCACAGTTCAGGTCTAATGCCCGACTTTTGGACATTGCCCTCTTCCCAAAAGGAGAAATAAGAGCTGTTGGTGCTAGTGGTTCGTTTCATAAATCCGTCTAGGGTTTGGAGTGCGAAAATTCAATTTTCGCACTCCGCTGCCCTCGGAAGCCTCGGGAGGGGCTCTGAATGGCTGCTATAGTTCGGCATCTGAGGATGCCGGCTCCTCATCTATAGCAACGGAATTTGCCGCGAATTTCATTTTTGCCGTTAACGTTTGTTAGGAGATGTAGAAATGGGGCAATTAATTAATCTCAAAGACTTCGATGAATCTCGGTTCTGGGAACAGCTTGAAAAAAAAACCGGAGATGAAACGGCGATAGACCGTCTCAAAGCCAGCGTCAGAGACGTAGCCGAGCAGTCCAACACATCAGCAGTCTAATATACCGCTATCTTCCGCAGTACACCCTTCATGACGAGACGCACAGCCTCAACGTGCTGGCTATCATGGACGCTCTCGTGCCTGACGAGGTGATGGAAAAACTTACACCTCTGGAATGCGTGCTCTGCATTATGGCAGTGTATACGCATGACCTAGGCATGGCATTAACGGAGGATGAACATAAAAGGATTTTCGATGAGACTCAGGATACGCCGGAGCGTCGACGCTATCTCACATACTGCGATGGTTTCGGCGAAGAGTTGAGGCAAATTGAACGTTGGAGGGAAAAAGGTAAGAAAGAACCTGAAAGAAGCGGAGAAGCCGAAAGGCGCATCGCTCTCATCGAAGGGCACATCCTCGCTAGCTATATCCGAGAAACGCACACGGATTTGTTCCGCGTTGAGGAGTGGCTTGATGAAATCTCCGAAACGGCTGGCAACAAAAGCCTTTTCGTTTATGGCAATTACGACTTCAAGCGCGATTTGGCTCTGATTGACATCAGCCACAGAAATAGCGCCCGCTGGCTCCGCGAACAATTTCCCGACAAGGGGAGAATTCCTGGTTTTTACAAGCTCGTGGGGGTTGGCGAATGGGCAAATCTGGCTTTTCCTGGTCTTTTACTCCGTTTAGCTGATATCATGGACTTCGACGCTAGTCGCGCTCCACGTATTTTGTTCAAGCATATCGGGATTGATAACAATTTGTTCAAGGACATCGGAATTGATAACAAAAAGAGTATTCAGGAGTGGAATAAGCATTTTTCAATCAATGGATGGGACCTCCGCGTTCGACCAGAGGACACACGGCTCATATATTCGTCGGAGCAGTGTGAGCATCCCGTATATGAGAAGAGCATACGTGAATTCGCCAGTTGGATTAACCAGGAACTCAGGGCGGCACGTGAAGAGTTAGCTATTCAGCTAGGCCGCCTCGATTATGATGACCGACGCTTCAAGCTGTACCTACCGGCAGAGGTTGAACTTAACATTAGCTCAAAAGACTATATTTACGAGGACATCGAGTTTCGCCTTAACCAGGATGAGGTTCAGCAACTTCTTTTGGGCGAGTCACTTTGGGGCGACCCTCAACTCTGCATCCGTGAGTTACTTCAGAACGCCCTTGATGCCCTTCAGATGAGGGATTTGCGGCTTAAACTACAAAAAGAAACGCCAGAGCCTGTAGACCCTCTGTCCGATGGGGAAGAGTTGCGCGTCGTTTTGACCTGGGGACACGACGAAGATTCCGGGCAGGACTACATCATGGTCAAAGACAACGGCATCGGCATGACCAGAGACGTTATCGTAAATTACTTCACGCAGATTGGCAAGAGCTTCTACCGGTCCGCGGATTTCGAACGGGAGCGTAAGTTCATGGCCGAAAGAAAACTCATTGCAACGCCCATTTCAATTTTTGGCATTGGAATCCTTTCCTGCTTCATGATTGGCGACCGTTTGCATGTGCGCACCCGACCAGGTGGAGCTAACGATGAAAGGGGAGCCTATGATATCACCATATCGGGTCCAGGGAGCCTGTTCTGGCTCAAAAAGGGCACACTAGAACACCAGGGCACAGAAGTAAAGGTTTTCCTCAAGCCGGAGTATAGCATTAGGCATGAGCCTGAAGGCATTCTGGACCGGGTGAGAGAGCATTTCGGTTACAAAAAGTGCGATGAGGAAGAGGAGGAAGACAAGCACATTATTGAGCCTGCGTTAATCTCTGCGTCGCATGTAGTATGGCCTCTTTATCCTGTGCTGATTCAGCCTCCTGAGAAGGAACCTATCCGCATCGATAATTGTTTCCACTTGGATGTACTGGATCTACTAAATGAAGCGAAACTGATTGAAAAGGCAGGAGAATGGGGATGCCCTGAAAGCTGTATTGGAAAGCCTGAATGGGGTGTCTGGGATTGGACAGATGGAGCCACAGGAAGCAGAATCCGTCTCTGCTTCCCGCGCAACTATCGACCTGAAAACGGCTCTAACCTGCCCGTCGACCCTCCGAAGGAGAAGAAGTTGTGCCGGCAGGATGAGCTTGCCGCGTTTGTTGAACCTCAACTTTCTAAAAAACGGCCCTCGCGAACGGTCATTATTGTGAAGGGGATGTATGTAGATAATCTGGAAGTCTGCGAAAAGGAGCTTAAATTAGCGAGCGGAGTAGGGTGTAAAGTTTGGATTGACCTGCGCGGGGATGCGGCACCGCGTCTTACAGCAGACCGCCGAATGGCGTTAGAACCCGAGAACACAGACAGATGGCGCGATATAGTTCACCGTGTGTTTATGAAGGCAGTAGAGGCCATCAAATGTGAGGTTGAAACCCTGTCACCTGGCACGGTGAAAAATCTGCTGTCAGGATTCCAGTGGCACAAATCCTTGCTTCCCAAAGTAGACTTCGAAGAACGTACTAGAGTTTTCGACCTCCTCCACGCTTGTGTGCCAAGCTGGAAACCTCAGTTTGGGGGTTCAATGCATCTGTCAAACACCCGCCTTTTGCTAGAATGTGCCCTCGACCCCGACTTCGCCTTCTGCCGCGACTTCGCCCGCGTCCTCGCCCTCGCCTACGACAGCGACTTCGACCTTGACCGCAACCGCGCCCGCGTCCTCGACCCCGCCCGCGACTTCGCCCGCGTCCTTGCCCTCGACCGCGTCCTCGCCCTCGACCCCGCCCTCGACCCCGACCTCGACTCCGACCTTGCCCCCGCCCTCGACCCCGCCCTCGACTCCGACCTCGCCCGCGTCCTCGCCCGCATCCTCGACCCCGACCTCGATCGCGCCTTCGCCCGCGTCCTCGACCCCGACCTCGCCTTCGCCCGCGTCCTTGCCCTCGACCACGTTAATCCAGCATTCGGAGAATGTCTCTATTCTTCTACACTCCAAGAGGGCTTCTGGCCTGACCTATCGCGCAGCTTTCCCATGCTTAACCTTTTTCATCTACGCGGGAAAATCGGTGATGCCATGCTCACTGGTCCCGGCCTCGTAGAGTTCGACCTGGAAAGCGACGGTTGCACAGTGCATCCAGTGGACCTGGAGGGAAAGTGTACTGAAGAGGTAACTCATTTTGAATACGATTTAGTCTTTCCCATGACAGCCGTACCTTTGAGAAGGCTAAGGGCGCAATGCCCAAACTGGCGGTCAGATAGAGGATATAGACCGTTGGGTGTAGCGCCGTTCCTACTCCCTGGTTTGGATGAGATTTGGTTTGAACATTCTGAGATACTTTCACAGATTTTCAAAGTTGACCGTATCTTCGCCTTGCTGCCGCGCATTGAACTCTGGTCGAAACCGTTCAACCAATGGACGGGAGATGACTGGCAAACGTGTGGGCTTTCCGCCCTCTGGGACATCAAAACCGGTCGGGTCCTCTGGGCAAAAGGCGCGCGACACGTTGAGGAAATGCGTAGCGTTGGCAAGCCTATCGAGGAATTCCTGAAGGAGCAAGGCATTGAACATTGACAAAATTCCGTTAAGTGGAAACGCCGTTACAGTGAGATTGCTTCGCTTCGCTCGCAATGACAGCCCTTTTTTGTCATTGCGAGCGAAGCGAAGCAATCTCATTCTTTAAATATTTTTCCACACTCAAGTCGGAAGAACCCATTATCTTATGAACCATCAGAAAATAGGAAATTTTTGTTGCCATAAAGTTGAAAAATTGCTAAAATTGTTAGCAGTTGGTTTCTGAAGTTATTAGGCGCGTGCTCCATCACGCGCTATGGAAGCCGACAAATTTTAATCATTATCACAATAAAATAACCAGGAGGTAACAAGAAATGTCTAAGAAATTGACAGCAACGGTTCTTCTCATACTGAGCCTGGTGGCGATTTCATGGTTAGCAAACGTGACAGCAGCCGCGGAATCTGAAGAGAACAAGGAAGTCCAGATCCACCGAGTCCAAGAAGCTATCAAGGAACTTGAGTCTGCGTTGGAGCATAACCCAAACGCAGAAAAAGCGGAAGCATGGAAAAAGTCCTTAGAAGCGAACCGCCAAAAGCTAAAGAAACTCATGGAGGGAACCAAAGAATCCCAAAAATCCAAAGGAGAGTTTCCAGAGCTAGAGATGGCGATTAAGCAAACCAGAGGACAGCTCAAGGAGTTAAGACAGGCAGCAGAGTCTTTGAAGAAGGAAGGCGCCGGGCCTGATAGGTTGGAAGCGACGCAGAATAAAATCGCCCAAGGAGAGGGGAAATTGGAAGAGCTTACCGCGCTTCTGGAAAGAAGAAGGGCAGGGCGTAAGGAAAAGCTTGAGGACAGGGAAGCCCCAATTCGCAGCCTCCGGGGACAGATTCAAGAACTCAAGTATGCACTTGAGCATAATCCAGACTCAGAGAAAGTGGAGGTATGGAAAAAGTCCTTAAAGGAGTCCAACAAAAAGCTTGAGAGACTCATGGCAAAATTGCGCGAAACTGACAAGCCCAGAAAGAAAGCGACAGAAAAATCGGATGTTTTGCAACGTCAAAAGGACCTCGTTATAGGCTGGGTCGTTAGTAGGACTGAAGACGACATTACCATTGAGACAATGGAAACCGGCAAAATAATGGTAATCAGAATCCCCCGGCGGCGAGGCAGAAGGGTCACTGACCTGGCGCGCACGGCAGCAAAACTGCGAAAAAATCAGCTAATATTGGCCAAATATCGTGAGGGCGATGAACTCGAGAGACACGGAGTCTATTACCTGCAAAATGTTAAGAGCATCTCTTTTGCACGTCGTGAAGGGAGCGGGCAGGCCCAACTTATTGGGAAAATGGAATCTCTGGAAAGTCGCCTCAACCGCATCGAAAAGAGTCTTAGAGAACTTCTTGGAAGAGAACACACCGAGAGGGAACGACCACGCGACATGGACAGAGAACACGCCGAGAGGGAACGACCACGCGATATGGAAAGAGAACACACCAAGGAAGAGCGACCACGCGATATGGACTAATACTGGTTTAAGGTTGGTGTTTCCCAGATGACGTAGTTGAGGGTCTTGTCCCCGTTATAGGAGCGACGAAACGCCCACAAGGTGGCTCAACTACGGATAATTCTGTTTGAATTGAAAACGGGAAATTTCAAACCCAAATCGGTATTAGCGGAGAATTTAGCACTTCACGCAAATGGAACAGAAGTCGGATAACGGAGGTTGGAAAACGGGAAATTCCGTCTTCCGACCTCCGATTTTCGTATTCCGAAACAAAGGAGGCCTAAATCATGAGTGTTAAATCCGATAATTTAAAAGACCTTCACCCATCGGATAATCTTACCCGGCGTCAATTCTTAAAGAAGGCCGGTTTAGTAGCGGCTGGCGCTGCTGGAACTCTCAGCGCGATGCATAGGGGGATTCCTCCCCTTCTTGCAGAAGAAGAGGCACCAGGCCGCATGGAGTATCGCCGTTTGGGCAGGACAGATTTGAATGTATCGGTAATTGTGGCAGGCGAGATGCCGACACCGCTTCTTCACGAACGCGCATTCGAACTTGGTGTCAACTACTGGCACAAAATGGGTAGCGATTTTGCATTGCCCGAATTATTCGCCAAGAAAGATAGAGACTCTTTTTACTGCGATATGGTCGTCGATACACTCGACAAGGACGGGGTAATAGCGCAGTTTGAGTGGGGACTAAAAAATGCCGGGCTAGAAATGATTGATTTCATCAAGGTGCATTCGCTGTATCGACAACCCGAAGATGTGAAGCGAGGGGAGGGGATATTCCAAGCCTTCGAACACCTGAAAAAGCAAGGCAAAACACGTTTTTTAGCTGTAGCCCAACATCTCAACATTGCTAAAGTTCTAACAGCCTGTATTGAGTCTGGGCATTTTGATGCGATTCAACCTATGTTCAACGTACTCTCCCCAAAGGCAATGCATGATATGATAGCGCTTGCTAAAAAGAACGATGTAGGAGTTATATGCAAGAAGGTTCTGGTGTTTGGAGAACGAAACTGGAAAAGGCGTCCAGGCCTCAAGGAAAAAGTCGAAAAGCATTTGGACTCAAAAACCACTCTGGGTCAGGCTCTGTTGAAATGGGCACTTGCCGTGCCTGGCGTCACTGCCGTTGTTCCCCTTATGAGCAACCTCAAGCACCTCGAAGAAGACATTGCTGTTGGTTTCAGAACCGAAAAGTCACCGAAGTCAGGAAGTTTACCTAATCGACGAGCACTCGGCTTTTTCGCCGAAGCCTTGTCCAATGATTACTGCCGTTCCTGCGGAGAATGTATTTCCGCGTGCCCTCTAAAAATAGCAATCCCCGACACTCTTCGGTACGCGATGTATTATATCGGCGATACACAAGCGGGCCACGCAAGGCAGATGTATCAAAATCTCCCCTCAACTCAGACTGCAAATCAGTGTAACGCTTGCGGCGACTGCGAATCAGCATGTCCGCATGGTCTACCCATAATGGAGAAGCTCCGCGAAGCACACGCTCTTTTAGCTTAACCACGTAGGGGTTACCGTAGTAATTAAAAAAACTACGGCAACCTCAATTGGAAATCAGGCCCAAGCCTGAAGAATGCATTGAATGGGCTAAAGTTGCCGGTTTTAGTCATCCGACAAAATATAATCTCAAGCCGTACCATTACGGAATTGTTTTAAAAAAAGCTGCTTCTTAATGAAAGGTTGCGCTACCTTGAAGGAGTATAGCGGACAGGGTTGCAATTCCGTAATTGACAATCCATTATAGACGATGGTATAATTATCATGCTTTGAAAAGGAAACAAATCATCGGTATCATCTGGAGTTGAAATTTATGAACAAAGAAGGAACCGATCAGGAAATTTCAGCACTTCTAAAACAGCTTCCTCAAGAGAAAATCCGGGAAGTTCGTGACTTTGTCACCCGGATTGCGGAGAAACGTTCCGAAAAAGAGTTAACAAACCGTTTCTCAAAGTTCGACAGAGTTTTGTCAACGGAAGAAGCCAATCATATAAAAAAGACAATCGACGAAGAGGAACAGGCATCCTTATTTGGATATATGAAGATATCTTGGAACCTATAGGAGATAAATGGGAAGTTGATGAGTAGTGACAAAACTGGAAATTTAATCTTGCTTGATACTCATGTTTGGATATGGCTTTTGACGTACTCCTATACCCCTTGGAGGGGTAGGGATTCTTAGGTTTAATTGCAAATCCCGCCCTATTTCAGAGAATAAGGTCGGTCTCGCAAGAACACCTAATCTACAACGGATATTCCGTTTAGAAAGTTAGGCTACAACTTTTCAATATAAATATGACGGTGTACTGGTTTTCAAAAGCGCTCTAACAGAGCGCCCTACATATCAGATAAAAATTGCTAGTATTTTAATTATCCAAATAAGGAGAATAATTATGGAAAAGATAAATCAGGAAAAAAACGAAGAACTCTGGGTTGTCTATGAAGGTAATGAAGGGCCTGGCAAAGGTCAACACATTGTTTTCGTTAGTGGTGACGAAGAGTACCGGTCAGAGGAAGCCTTGCCAATGCTGGCAAAGATTCTGGCTGTACATCACGGATTCAAATGCACTGTGCTTTTCGCCATCGACCCAGAAACAGGAATAATCGACCCAATAAACCAGACGAATATTCCCGGACTTCACCATCTTGAAACCGCAGACATGATGGTGCTTTTCACACGCTTCCGTGAACTTCCCGATGAACAGATGAAATACATGGTCGATTACACTAACGCTGGTAAGCCGGTCAAGGGGATGAGGACTGCGACACATGCTTTCAACTACGATAGGGACAAAAACAGCCCCTATGCCAAATATAGTTTCAGAAGCGAGGAGTTTGACGGTGGATACGGACGCCAGGTTTTAGGAGAGACATGGATTAACCATCATGGCCATCATGGTAAAGAAAGCACTCGCGGGGTCATTAACGAAGAAATGAAAGCTCATCCAATTCTGAAAGACATCAAAGATATCTGGGGTCCGACGGATGTTTATAGCGTCACAGAACTGACAGGTGACGCCAAAGTGTTGGTCCTCGGTCAGGTGCTTGTCGGGATGGAACCGACGGATGAGCAAAACCTTGACAAGCCCACAATGCCATTAGCCTGGATTAAGACCTACATTGGTGAGCAGGGGAAAACGTCGCGTGTGTTCTGCACCACGATGGGCGCTTCCGTGGATTTAGAGAGTGAAGGTCTCCGTCGCCTGCTCGTTAATGCCTGTTACTGGTGCATGGGAATGGAAAATCAGATTCCTGAAAAGAGTAAGGTTGATTATGTGGACGAATACAATCCCAATTATTTTGGTTTCGGTGACTGTAAGGAAAATGTACGCCCCTCAGACCTTAGACTTTGATTTGTAATAGCATCTTTTGGATTTTCCCAAATGGGCAGAATCGGAAATTTTCTGCCCACATTTTATTTTGAGCCTGAATTTTCTTTTGAGTCTGAAATGGTGCGAATTTGCAAAAAAGTGTTGGACGAAAGAAACAAAAAAGTCTTTTAACCAGATTTGATACACTTGCACTTCAGCTTTACACGCTAATTAAAAGGCAGATTGCAAAAGCTCTTTTGGAGCGCAATCGTCCGCTGGAAGGATTGATGCCAAATAGAATAAGGACGTGGAGACCACAGACGAATGAGCTTTGGGCGGCGTTTGATAATATCCAACTTGTTAAGCATGTACGTGGGGATGGAATTGAAACATATGTCACAACGCTTAATTCACTCCAGAAGGAGATATTACAGCTTTTGGAAATTCCAGAAGAAGTGTATTGTCAAGAGTCGACAGTCCACAGGAGGAAGTATGTGAAATTGGATTTTCCTGTGACACCTACTCAAAGTAGGGATGAATTTTCCAAAGGAAAGAGGTGAAGGAATTGTTGTTTGCGAAAAGAAATATTAGCATTGTGTTGGCTATTAGCCTTCTAATGGTATTCGGTTGCGGAAAGGGTGAGCAGGTTGAACCTGAGATAGCAAAACTGATTAGGCCGTTGAGCGTTGAGGACGAGGTGGTAGCAAAGGCGGCTCATGATAAATTAGTCAAAATAGGTGAACCTGCCGTTAAGCCTCTCATTAGCGTGCTCAAAGACAAGGGCGGTGTGTACTTGGTTCTCGAATTAGACGCGCGAGGAACTAAGGGAACTCTTCTGGAAGAGGGTAAAGCTTCAATCTACAACCGATTGAAGAGTGAAAATGTTTATTCGAAGAATATTAATGTCCTGCCGCAGGCTGATGGTTTAGTCGTTCC
>SDBU01004828.1_pt1 | contig 16351 bp, 11 predicted proteins | sample 2277071 | NCBI WGS metagenome assembly SDBU01 (sample SAMN10397929, study PRJNA504765) | marine sediment metagenome | isolation source: marine sediment core GS08_GC12, 126 cmbsf | place: Arctic Ocean: Gakkel Ridge, Loki's castle | collected 2008
GGTGTACAATCTCGGCCAATCTATTCACCCGGCCAGTCTGCTTCAGATTTACCTCAAGAAGTGCCACCTCGTGATATTCCCGTTGGTCGTCCTCGTAGGGCTGAATTTGGATCGTTGTCGGCTTGAAGGTGTACTGCCAGAGAATAGTATCCACGTCATCGTTCAGAGTATTCTTGTCAGTTGCACTCATTTGGGCGTTTTCATGGAAAAGCTTTTTGTAAACTCGCTTGCTAAGCCGACACGATTCGGGAATCATCATTTTCTCGTACAAAGCCTCAATCATGCCTCGGTCGCCTCCCCCAGAATGATGAGATAGGAAACCACTTCAAAGTCGTCCATGCCCTGGAAAGATTCCTTGCTCAACGCTGTTCCGCCGCGGTGGAAGAGGCTCTCAACACCTTTCTCTTCGGACTTGCCGGTAATCGCCGCTACCGCCTTGGCAAGTAGGTTCTGGTAGTGGCTCATGTCGGTTGCGTCGCGCGTGTCAGTGTTGAAGCGTTTAACAGCCTCCATATCGGGATGCAAGCGGCCGAGGGAGAGTTTCTTGATAAGGTCAAGAATTTTCTTGGCATGGGGGAAGTTCAACAAGACTTCACCGGAGTCAGCTACGTAGACAAGGTAGTACGGAGCAAGGGCATAGCTGTTGTCGGTCTTGACCTTGGCGTTCTCACTGCGAAGACAAAAAAAGACACCGGGCTTAATCTCGTCACCGATCAGGTCATCGGGCTCTGCTACAGCAAAAGCACCGAGGGACATCTGGTTCAGCTTGCCAGCGTGGTCTTTGAGATAGTTTGACAGGTCCATACGGAAATCGTTAAGCGTCAGGTCCGTAATGGATATACCGCCTCCAAGGTCCTCCAGGTCCACGACTTCATTCTGAAGCTGCTCCAGTTGTCTGCGACGGTATTCTAGATTATTCATTTTTCCGGCATCGGCAAACTCGATGATATTTTCCTCACCCGTTGCAGAAATATCGAGCAGGACCATACGTCCGGAAACCCGGGCTTCGAGGTTGATATACTCGTCAAGCTCCATGTTGGGCCAGAAGTTGACGAGTTGTATAACCTCGTTCGGTGAGCCCAGCCGGTCGATGCGGCCAAACCGCTGGATAATCCTCACCGGGTTCCAATGGATGTCGTAGTTGATAAGGTAGTCGCAGTCCTGAAGGTTTTGACCCTCGGAGAGGCAATCTGTAGCGATTAAGATGTCTATCTCCTCGGTCAGAGACTCGTCAATTTTCTTTCGTTCCTTGGAAACCGGTGAGAAGGATGTGATGATTGACGCGAAATCCTTACTGAGGCCGGGCATGGTAGTTTGGTTGCCTCCCGAGCCTCCCGTTACTAATGCTGAATGAAGCCCCAGTGTTTCATTCGCCCATCCCGCAATATTCTTATAGAGGTAGTTGGCAGTATTTGCAAAGGCCGTAAACACGATCACTTTGCGGTTGTCGGGGTTAAGGGGCTGCTTCAATTTTGCGGCGAACACTTCCCTAAGCCTACGAAGTTTTGCGTCGCGTGCCGGGTCTATCTCGCGGGCTTCACGCAGCAACTTGACGAGCAGTTCCTCATCCTCTTCAAGCTCCTGCTTCCAGCGGATGCGGTCCACATCCTGAATAAGCACCTTTATTTTGGTGCCAATCAGGAAGGGCTCAAACTCCTCAGATTCGACTTCAATCTCTTCAATACTCAATTCCTCGACGTCAATTTCTTCATGGGAATCAATACGGCTGATAATGTTTCGCACGCCCTGAAGCAGTTTTTCCAATGTAAGAGCGAAAGAATTGATTGAGCTTTCCATCCGCTTGAAGAGGTTCACGCGCATGAGGTGGATAAGGCTTTCTTCCCGGTCAATCTGCTTGAAGACGGAGCCACCTGCCACCTGCATATCATACTTCCGACTATACTCTGCCCGTTTATCGGGGAGTACATATTTCAGCGGCGCATAGGCGCTGAGATTCAGCCTGCGGATATCCCGATTAATCTCCCTTAGTGGTGGAAATAGATTATTGGTATCGATATCGGCTTTGATATTGACCGGCTTGGCGCGTTCGGGAAATTCGCCGATTTCAGCCATATCGTAGTATTTCTCAATATGTTTGCGTGACCGAGCAATGGTGAGTAAGTCGAGAAGCTTGAAGTAATCAAAGTTGAGGTTATCCAAAAGAGACTCTACAGTTCGCTGATACTCGGCTAGTTTCAGCCAACTGTTAAAGCGGGTCTGTGCCTTCTTGAGAGTTTGCTCGATACTTGTTATTCCAGAGTTAAAAAGGGCATCGTCAACACCTTCGGCAATAAATGCAACCTGGTTTTTTAGGTCATTCATCCGGTTGTTTACGGGGGTGGCCGATAGCATGAGAACCTTAGTTTTCACGCCAGCCTTGATGATATCCTGCATGAGTCGGGAGTACCTTGTCATGCCATCCTTGCGCGGCGGGTTGTTACGGAAGTTGTGCGACTCGTCGATAACGACGAGGTCGTAGTTGCCCCAGTTGAGCGTTTCGAGGTTCAGTTCACCCGAGTGTCCTCGTAGACGAGTAAGGTCGGTGTGGTTGAGTACCTCGTAATTGAAGCGGTCAGCAGCAAAAAGGTTCCGCTTATCATTGACAGTAAAAATCGTCCAATTCTCGCGAATCTTTTTAGGACAGAGAACCAGAACGCGGTCGTTACGCAGTTCGTAGTACTTGATGATAGCTAACGCCTCGAAAGTTTTTCCAAGACCAACACTGTCAGCAATGATGCAGCCGTTGTACTTTTCTATTTTATCAATGGCCCCCAACACACCGTCACGTTGGAACCTGTAAAGCTTGTCCCAAATCAATGTGTCCTTGATGCCGGTACTGGTCTTTATTATCTTGTCCTCTTCAAGTTCTCCAAGAAAATCACGAAAAACGTTGTAAAGTGTCAGGAAGTAGACCAGTTCAGGAGACTTGGTAGCGAAGATTTCCTCAAGTTGAGCCAATACGAATGCCTTAATATCATGTGTTGCATCCGGGTTCGCCCAAATGGAATCAAACCAGTTGAGCAGACTGGCTGTCTCCGAGGGAGTCGTAAAGCATGTATTCATCTCGTAGCCGCGCGGTGGTGTGACCCCAAACCCCGAGGAAGTGAACGGCGAACTGCCATGAATAGCTACGGTGCTGCCATCAGTATTTTCGATGTGGAACAGATTCTGAAAAACGGGCAATGAAACCGCCCTGATATCTGCCTTTTGCTCTAGCCACCCGGCACACTCGCGTGCAATCTCCGTCAGGTTCAGTGAATTACGAAAACGCCTGTCCCCCTCATCCCCCGCAAGACCTTCCACCTGAAGCAGATGTTTGTCACCGGGCAACATAGCCCCGGCATCGTTTGATGGGATGAGAAGGCGCAACGCATCTATCCGCGCTAGTTGATTCTTAAGTACGGCATAACCGTAAATGGAGAAGAGACCGGACACAACAGAAAAGCGAGCATCCGCCTGAATGCTTTTACCCAAAGCATCGCCAACTTTTCCCTGGCCTTTGTTATCTAATAGCATTGTCATTCACATTCACCATATATTTCATAGTACACATGAGGAAACTCTGCGTTCTCTCTGCGTTCTCTGTGACTCTGCGGTCCCAGAAGATTAACTTTAATAATCAAAATTACATAACCTCTCTTTTTCCGAGTAAAACATTCAAATTCAAACAGGGATGTTTGTGCTAAAAAGACTACCTTTGTAAACGATGACATTATACCAAAAGAATATTGATTTTGTAAGCATTTTTTTACACCAATTTTTATAACCTTTTTTGACCAATGCCAATGGTTATTAAGCATGCCTTCATCCTCACGGACTAAAGGCCACCCGAACTTTGGCAAAATTCGGGCGGCTACAGGGCGTTTTAAGTCACGAAAGAAAGAGTTACGTCCTTTTTTTGATTGAGCATGGATATTGATGGCCATGAGATTTTATTCGGAAAGCTCCCAGTTCATATCCAAATCAATCGGCCAGATAGGACGGCGAATATTTTGGTAAGGCAAGCTAGCGTAGTTCACCGTGCTTACCCCAGGCGTATCTAGTTCTATCGTGCTGGCGACAACCGGATCAAAGGAGGCGCGGTGGGCCTGGTTGGATTTTACTACGATAATCTGCTTACCTTCCAGTATGATGCCAGCGCTCTTGAAGAAATCTCGGTCTTTGCCAGTCCGCCTCTGGGAGAATATGACATCGATTTTATTCCCAATGCGCAACACTACTCTTTCACCCACGCTCGCTTCCCGAAACCGTTCTCTGGTGACTTCACGGCCCCAACCGCCATGCGTGGGCCCGCAGATGGTGTACCTGCCATTGTCTATGGATTTGACCACTCCGGTAACCTCTAGCGGTTGGTAGAAGCGTTGGTCAATCTTGCCTCCCACTGCCATGTTGAGCGTTGCACCCACACCGGCTTCTATTCCTGCACGTACCACGTCAGCATCACGAATAGTAAGGGCGCAGTCCCTGGCTTCGTTACGGATGAGACTTTCCAACACAGCCGGGCTATCGGCCGGGCAGGCGCTGCCGGGGTCATCGCCGAGGTCTACCAGGAGGACTGGTCTCTCCTCGCGTACCATCGCCAGCTTCACACCCTCATCAATGGGATGTATCGGCCGTACCTTGAGCAATTCCTCGCGCCGCGCCCACAGAGTCCTTGCTAATTCTAATGCCATCCGTTCGGCTAGTTCCGCATCGCCGTCGGTTGTGGCGATGACTGACATGCCGACATCTGGTGAGTCGCCGTATCCATAGCCGCCCAGGATAGTAATGTTGATGACCTTGGGAGTCTTTTCTAGTTCCTCGCGCTTTTTATTCAATTGGTAGAGCAGCAACTGTTCCTCTTCTTGAGGAATATGTGACCAGGTGCTTTGGCCGATATTGGGTCCGATGATGGGTACAAATATTCGCCGTGTGACCGGATGAATCTTGCCCTCCAACATTTCGAGCAAACATTCGGCTGCCTCTAGTCCCCGTTCGTAGCCGTCGATGTGCGGGTTGGTGTTATTGGGGAAGGGGACAAGCAATTCGACTTCCCGATTGCTCATGATGGCGTGAAAGTCGTAGGTGCCAACCATTGGGATATTCCCCAGAGCCTTGCACACCTCACTTATCAACTCACCTTCAGCATCGGTATAGGGTGCCTCCGCGACCATTGCTCCGTGAAGAGCGAAGTAGACTCCATCCAGTGGTGCCGACTCCCGCAAGGCATCCACAATCGTGTCCCGGCAGCGTTCATATACATCCGCGTGGATGATACCGCCGTGGGAAAAGTTTATCCCGACTGTGGGGACCAATTCTACATTTGGGTGCTTCGCGCCTTCCACAAAACCGCCGATAAAACTTCTGGAATGCGCGTTTGGGAGTAACGCCTCCCCTCGCCGTATATGGACGGTATTTATGGAGTCATTCTGTTCCGGAGCGAAGGTGTTGGTTTCATGGGAGAAGCTAGCTATTCCAATCCTCATTTTTTCTCTCCTTGGTTAATTCAGTTCAGTAATGACAAAAATGATATCACCGTATAGATTTTTTTATCTGACTCACACTCAAGAATAAAGTTTAGCAGATTTTGATTGAGGGTGTAAAGGAATTTTTTTGATTGACCTGGGTAGGAAAGGTTGATAAAATAAAAGTGAAAAAAATTAAAAAACGAAAACAAGAAAACGGGAAAACGAGACACCAGCGAAAACAAAGTTTTCGCACTCCACAGGAGGGTTGGTAGATAACCAATCACTACCATGAGTAAATTCTTTGCATATGAAGAATTAACCTGGCCTGAAATTGAGGCTTTGCCCCGCGACACACCACTCGTGATTCCATTGGGCACTGGTTACCCAATGGACAAATTGGCGGGTGCACTGGGAGAGCCTGACCGTGTGGGGCTATTGCCACCCGTGCCCTACGGCTGGATGGGCAGCGGCTTACATGTGCCAGACCATCTGCTGGGGCAAATGCTGGCAAACCTACTGGATAGCCTGAGAGATGATGGATTTACGCGTGTCTATGCCCTGACGCCACAGGGAATCCAATTGGGTCTGGGGGTGAACCGAATTGCTTTACCACATTGCAGCCAATTTGTACCCTTCACACCGTTGCCTGCTGATGGGGAACAAAACAAGGTGGTCCTGATTCCCATTGGACACACGGAGCAGCATGGCTACCATTTGCCCCTGTCTACGGACACATTGATTATTGGTGCGATTGCGCAAGGGACGGCCGAATCCATTCCTCATCTAGCCACCACCCTACCGGTTTTTCCTTATGGTGTCAGCACCCATCGCTCCTCCTTTGCTGGGACGCTCAACGCCGGTGGCCGTGCTTTTGAAGATTTCTGGCTGGGCGTAATTGACGCGCTGGCATCGCGGGGTTTTGACCGCATGTACCTAATCAGCGGGCATGGTGGCAATTATTCCTTTTTGGTCAACGTTATCAAGTATGCTGGGGAACGCCATCGCCGTATTTTCTGCGCGACCACCTGGCTGCATACATCCGGTTCCTTAGGCGTGGCTGCTCTGGAGAAACATCGCCGCTCCAAAAGGGGAGGCATGGGGCATGCGGGAGAACTGGAAACGGCGATGATACTGCATTTACGCCCGGACCTCACCCAGATGGACCGCGTCGTGGATGAAACGGATTTCATCAATACCTCAAACTACACTATGGATTGGATTGAAGAGGGTGTACTGGTGGCCAACCCGCCCTGGGATGATGACACCACCACAGGTGCCTACGCGGGCAGTGTGGCTACAGCCGCTAATGGGAGAATCTGGCTGGAAACTGCCGTTGCCGAAAAAGCCGCCCATGTAGCCGAAATCCACGAGCAACATAACCGCCGCGAAGCGCGTCGGAATAGCGATTTTGGCTTATGGGGGAAGCAGCGGGTTAAACCATAAAACTCATGGCGAGGTTTGTTTCTGAGGGGAGATTAAAAACGGAAAACGGAAAACAGAAAACGGAAAAACCGAAGGCAAGCGAACCAGAAAGCCAGACAACCAGAAAGCCGGAAAGCCTGCAAAAGATAAAAAACCACTACAACATTACAGTTCAGATTGCTTCACTTCACTCGTGATTGCTTCGCAAAGCTCGCAACGACGCCTACTTCGGTCTTTAATCTTTTGCCGGTTGTCCGGGAGTCCGGTTGTCTGGTTTACCCCCTCCCAATTGATTTCAATTTCGGATGAGGGTTTGGGAGAAGGTGTCATCCGTTAATGAAGAAAGGATTACATAATGCCAAATATGAAAAAACAACCGAACATCATTTTCTTTTTCACCGACCAGCAGCGCTGGGATACCTGCGGCTGCTATGGACAGGAATTGCCTATAACGCCAAATCTCGACCGTATGGCCTCCGAAGGCGTCAGGTTTGAATATGCCTTTACCTGCCAGCCAGTCTGCGGTCCAGCGCGTGCCTCTCTGCAAACGGGTAAGTACCCTACCGAGGTTGGTTGCCACACCAATAATCGAATGTTGCCACTTGACGAGCAGACGATTGCCAAATGGTTGAGCAAAGCAGGTTATGACGTGAGCTATATTGGCAAATGGCACCTGGCTTCATGCGGTACCAGGAACGGACCGGATGATTTTCGCACCCTACCGGTTCCGCCGGAACGGCGGGGTGGGTACAAGGATTTCTGGCTGGCCTCCGATGTGCTGGAGTTCACCAGCCACAGCTACGACGGATACATGTTTGATGGCGATATGAATAGGCGCGAATTCCCAGAAGGGCGATACCGTGTAGATGTACTCGGTGACTGGACTCTGGAATACCTTGATTCACGCACGGGCGAAAAGCCGTTCTTTCTCTTTCTCTCTTTCATTGAGCCACACCATCAGAACGACCACGGCCGCTATGAAGGACCACACGGTTCGAAAGAACGCTGGGCAAACTACATGGTGCCTGGCGACCTAGTAGATACCGAAGGCGACTGGCGCGAAAACTTTCCCGATTATTTGGGGTGTTGCAACAGCCTTGATGAAAATCTCGGTCGTATCCGCGATAAGCTAAACGAACTTGGAATTGCTGACAATACTCTAATTATATTTACCAGTGACCATGGTTCGCACTTTTGCACCCGCAATTCTGAATACAAACGCGCCTGCCATGACGGTTGTATCCGTATACCTATGGTAATCCACGGGCCTAGCTTTACCGGCGGGCAGGTGGTACAGGAACTCGTCAGTCTCATCGACCTTCCGCCCACTGTTCTTGCTGCCGGTGGATTGGAAACACCTGCTTCCATGCGGGGCCGGGCTTTACAGGTTCTTGCCGGCGGGACGGCGACTGACGAAAAACTTTGGCCAGAAGAGGTCTTTCTGCAAATCAGCGAAAGCCATTGCGGTCGGGCAATCCGAACGAAGAAATGGAAATACTCCGTGCGCGCCCCGGAGAAGAAGGGAAGCGACCCCGACAGCGATGTCTACGTCGAAGACTTTCTCTATGACCTGGAGTTCGACCCGCATGAGCGGAACAATCTGGTTTCCGAGCCGGCACATAAGAACATCCGAGCCGAGCTCGCGGCGCGGCTGAAGAAGCGGATGACGCAGGCGGGAGAACGGGAGCCGGAGATTACCGTTTAAGACTGAAAGATTGAAAACAGGAAAACAAGAAAGCATGAAAAGATATGAAGGTCCTCGTCTTGTTTTCCTATCCTCTTGTTTTCATTCGCTGAATTCCCAAAGAATCGACTAGAAGAAGGAAAAACAGATAAGCTCTTTACGAAAAACAGGCGAGAAGGCTCCTGCATTCCCCTGAACTCCCCTCTTGGGAGGGGTCGGGGGTGGGTAGAGGGGCTAGGGGTGGGTATGTGGAGTCAATCATCAATCGTCAATCATCAATCCATTCATCCTACGCCCTTTGCTCTTATTTCGTCTGAATAACAGCATCCACAATTTTTTTGAGGAAACTTGGCAACTTATCCTTATTTCCCAGCGGATTCCCACCCAATCTAACTGCGACGATTTGCAAACTTGGGCAAATCCACAGTATGCTTTGCGCATTGGCACCTAAGGCGCAATAGCTATCCCTTGGCACACCTTTCCACCAACCGGAGGTGTTTACCCACCAAAGCATGCCATATTTTGGGTTCAAGGATTGCGATGTTTTTGTCGCCTCCTCTACCCACTTTTGAGAAATCAGTTGTTTGCCATTCCAGTTGCCATTGTGCAAAAACAGAGAACCTAAGCGAGCGAAATCAATAGCAGAAATCTCAATTCCCGAACCTCCACTGTTAATGGGAATGTCATTTGCGAGTTGTCCTGTCTTTCTCCACCTCCAATGTTTGGCTCCGATAGGGACCATGATGCGTTTTTCTAAGATATTCTTCATTGAGTCTTTGTGGACAACGGTGGCAAGTTCTCCCAAGATATGCACAGCCGATTCATTGTAACGCCACTCTGCTTCTGGTTCGGTACCACGTCCATATCCCGAAGTCATGGATAACAAGTGAATAATTTTGATTTTGGCGTTTTTGCCTTTTTTCAATTCAGGAAGATAATTTTTGGCGTAATCTTCAAGCCTGCATTTGCCGTCGTCGATAGCCAACCCAACAACTGTGCTTGTGAAAGATTTTGTACATGACGCGACAGAATACATTTTATCAACATCTCCCCAACGCCAAACTAGAAATCCATTGCGGATTATCAATCCACTGCCGCCGCCGTTTTTTTTGATAAAACCCGTCAACTCTTTCAATTGGTTTCGCGACATTCCGATTTCTTCTGGCTTTTTAATCACACCAAAGGCCAAAGGTTTGCCCGGCAACTCATTCTCGATAGAGTTGGTTGTGCTTGCAATGGCTAGCGTAATACAAACTCCTATTGTTAAGCAAAACGTTTTGTTTATCATTTTATCAAAACCTCCCGGAATACCCTTTACCAATGGCTTACTTCGTCCACCGATGCCTCCCCGATTTTTGGCCCCGAGAATCGGGGCCATACAACGGGGTTCACTTCGTTCATCGCGTTTGCAACGTCTCGCAATGACAAAGCAACGTCGCCTTCGTTTTTTCCGTTTTCCGTCTTCTGTTTTCCGTTTTTAATATTCCCGTTTCACTACAACTTCCACTAATGTAGGTTTATCCAACGTCAATGCTTCTTCAATAGTTGGTTTGAAGTCATCAAGATCTTCCACGCGGAAGCCATACGCGCCGTAGGCTTCTGCGAACTTGAGGAAATCAGGATTATACAACTCTACGCCAATTGTTCCACCCAGATCGCGTACTTGCCCGCCTTTAATCGAACCCAACGCGTTGTCATTTACAACGACAACAACGATTTTCAAGTTATGTTTCATTGCAGTCGCAAACTCCGGGCTGCTTAGTATGAAACCACCATCGCCGCAGAAGGCGACAACCTGCCGGTCAGGATATGCGGCTTTTGCGCCGATTGCCGCGGGCAATCCATATCCCATCGCCACGAGAATCCCAGAATATAGAAGATTACCAGGTTCATAAGTTTCAAAGTGTGTTCGCGCTGGATAACCAGCAATATGCACATCGGAAACCAAAATCGCATCGCGGGACATTGCGTCTCGTAATTCTTGTATCATCTGCGGGGGTTCCATCGATTCGACATCCTGTTTGAATTGCGTCAGCTGTTCGCCCCATCCGTTGTTTAGCTGATGCTCTTTGAGCGCGTCTATCAACTGCCGCAATACTATTTTGGCGTCGCCTGCGATACCGACATCAGCAGGATATTCTTTGTTAATCTCCTCCGGGTCGCCCTCAATATGGATGAGCGGCTGCTCAATGTTCAACGACCAAGCGCCGGTGTCCGTCTGTGTAAATCGAACACCTACTGCAAGAAAGAGGTCAGAGGCGGACATTGCATCGCGCGCGGCGCGATTTGAAAAACTGCCCAACGATAAATTCTCATCTTCTGAAATAGCGCCTTTGCCCATCGCAGTGGTCGCGACAGGTGAGTGAATCAACTGTGCAAATTCCAGCAATTCCGACGAGGCGCGGGCATGATAGATACCTTTACCTGCGAGGATAAACGGACGTTGTGATTTTACAATCAATTCGACAGCGCGCTGAAGATGTTCATTTGGGGCTTTCATTTTCACACCGTCGTTTTTAGGGAGAATTTCTACCTCTGCTTCACCTGAAAGCGCATTCGTTGTGATTTCCAACAACACCGGCTTTGGACGCCCGGAGCGCAACGCTTCAAAAATTTTATCCATAGCTTCGGGAATCTCTTCGGTATTTTCAACACACTTTATCAATTTAGTTATCGGACGAAACGCCGCAGCATGATTTAAACCATGAAACATCTTGCCAGGGTCTTTTTGCGCATAGCGCGGCTCATGTTGTCCTGTAATCAATAGCACAGGCGAACAGGAATTATATGCTTCCACTATACCAGTATACGCATTACCCGCACCTGGGCCGGGGATGACTACACAGACGCCGACCTCGCTAGTTGCACGCGCATATCCATCTGCCATCAAACTCGCGCCACCTTCATGCCGCGCCAAAATATGTTGGATAGAATCCCGATTTTTGTATAACCCGGTGTATATGGGATTAATATGTCCGCCGGGCATTCCAAAAACGACGTTCACACCTTGCTGCTTTAAACATTCAACAACAATTTCTCCTCCGGTCATAAAAGGACTCCTTTTTGTGAAAAGTACACTGTAAAGTATGTCAGGTAGAATATGACAACTAATACAGAGGATTAAACGAATTTGGTTCTTCCGACTTTAGTGGGGAAATACATTTTGCTACAGAACACTTAACCCTGAAGAACCACGAATTTTTAGATAAATCCTTGAATTCGTTGTCTCGGAACGAAGTGGAGAGGCGAATGGAGGCGAAGCCCCACGTAGCGGACGGCTTTTCATATTTGCACTCCCTTCATAAATATGACATCTCGTAGTGCTTTTCATTCTAAATTTGACAATACCGTGAAAAGTCTGTAGATGCAAAAGGGCAAAACTACTCGCAATATTTATTATCCCTCAAGCAATATCTATTATCCCTCAATTGGTCCAAAATGTCAATAGCAAATTCTTAACGGAAAAAACACTTGACATCATAAACATCGTGGTGTATCATGCTTGGACAACATTTTTATAGGACGAAGGGGGAGTTGATGAGAACATTACTCGAAGGAAACATCCGTGAAATTGAGCGATTAAGTCAACGTGGAAAAACTCTCAGCATCGTAGAACTTATAAATGATAAGACGTTGAATATTCAGATGGCGTCGTATCTGTTCTACATTATGGCTAATAGAGCGTCGTTTTTGACAGTAGCGAAGCCGGGCAATGCTGGCAAGACAACGCTGATGGCATGTCTGTTAGTGTACCTGCCGCCGCACGCGCGAATAGTGACTGTAACCGACCCATCCGCGATGGAACAGATATCGCCAGTTAGCAGAGATGAACATATATACTACCTGTGCCACGAAATCGGCTCGGGACCTTGGTTCGGCTATCTCTGGGGACACAATGTTAAAACGCTTTTTTATCTTATGAAAGAAGGGCAGTCCATCGCGTCTTGCATCCACGCGGATACTATCGATGAATTGCGGGAAATTCTCTGTTCAGAGGAACTCAACATCGCCGAGGAGGATTTCCGGCGACTAAATGTCATTCTTTTTATGCACCTGGAGCAAAGGGGTTATAAATATACGCGTCGCGTATCCGAGATTTACGAAGCAACAGGCGCGCCGCCCGGACAGAGCGAAAGCCATCAACCACTCTTTATCTGGAATCGAAAAGAGGATACATTTCATCAAGAAGCCGATTCGTTGCTATTGCAGGCATTGGAGCAAAAGAAAGGGCTATCTAGAAAAGAGATAAATGAACAATTGGTAGAATGTGAAGATTTCATGCGATGTTTGGTGTCGCGGCAGGTGACGGACTATCGTAAAGTATATCAGGAGATTGCACGGTTTTATGAACGATTTCCCATCCACAGATAAACGAAATACGAGCGCGGAAATCAACCTGACATCGGGGCTGACGATACGCGCCTTCATATTGGCTATCGGTTTTATCGTTGTTGGCAACTTCTGGTTGCAGCAAACAGGGTTAATCACGCATTCGGGAAATTTTGCCGAATCGGTTCCACCTATCCCCGCCGTCGCGGGATTGATTTTGATGGTGGCTATCAATCCACTGCTCAAGCGAATTTCCAAATTCCTCTCCCTCTCAAAAGGAGAGATTATCGTCGTATACTGTCTTGTGACGATAGCCATATCCATGTCTTCCATCGGCATGATTCGATATTTCTTGCCCGTCCTGACCGCTCCGTTTTACTATGCCACCCTTGAGAATGAATATCACCTATTCAATAAATATCTGCCAAAATGGTTTGTCGTCACAGATAAGCAAGCTATCTGGGAATCGTATGAGAGTTCGACCAGCGGTGCGGTGCCCTGGGACGCGTGGATGATGCCGCTAATCGTCTGGTCGATTTTCTTTATAGTTTTATTTTGGACGATGCTGTGTTTGATTGTGATATTCCGCCGCCAATGGGTAGAAAGTGAACGACTGATTTTCCCAGTGGCGCGATTTGCCATTGAGATAACAAAAGAAGGTGAACCACGCGCTCTAGTTATGCCGTTTTTCCGCAATCCGTTTATGTGGCTGGGATTTAGCATCGCGTTCGTGTACAATGTGCTAAACATCCTACATGCCTTCGTTCCATCCGTCCCCGCGCCCGGCCGCAGTTTCAATATCGGCGGTTTATTCGCCGATAAACCGTTAAGCGCATTGCGTCCGATGTCTTTTCAATTTCGCCCAGCGATTTTTGGTCTGGGATACCTGATGCCGTTAGATGTCAACTTCTCCGTCTGGTTTTTCTATTTCTTTTTAAAATTTGAATCGGTTGTAGCAACGATGCTAGGATACAATATACCTGGATTTCCTTTCTTTCACGACCAAAGTAGCGGCGCGTTTTTAGCTCTGATTTTCGCTTTCTTTTTTATGGCGCGGCATCAGATTTGCGAAGTATTTGCAAAAGCGATTGGCGTAAAAAAAGTGGATGACAGCGACGAACCGATACCTTATCGCTGGGCGGCGTTCGGGGCAATTTTCGGCATGATATTCATTTGTGGATGGTGTTACGCGGCGGGGATGCTGCTTTCGACTGCGTTAATATATTTCAGCTTGCTAATTGGATTCGCGCTGGTATACAGCAAAATCCGCGCTGAAGCCGGCGCGCCGATGATATGGCTATTCCCCTACGGCGAACACAAGCGTATGATGTTCCATATCTTGGGCGCAAAGTCATTCATTCACGAAGGGAGTTTCCAAAATCTGTCGATATTCGCCAACCTGACCTTTCTGTCGCGAGGTTATTTTCCAGCGTTCATGGCGTATCAGTTGGAGAGCTTAAAACTCGCTGATGAATCGAGAGTCAGCCGACGCAGTATGGCGTTTATCATTATGCTCGCCCTTGTCATCGGACTAGCGGTGGGAAATTGGATGCACCTAACGGCTTTTTACAAATATGGTTCTAACATTCTCGAAGGCGGCGATGGTATCTGGGGCGGTACCCGCGGCGCAGGACTCATTCGGCAGGAATATAACATCATGCACAGCTTCCTAATTGGAAGTCACGCACCAAATTATACACGCACCGCAGCGATTAGCGTGGGATTCGTAATGACCTGGATATTGGTCATTCTCCGCCGCGGATTCCTCCAATTTCCCTTGCACCCTCTGGGATTTGCGATGGTAACAGCTTATGGCGACCCACTCTGGGGAGCATTCTTCTCGGTGTGGATTGTAAAAAAAGTGATAACGCGAGTTGGCGGGATAGGACTATACCGGCGGTTGATTCCAGGATTCCTCGGCATCGCGCTGGGACATTTCTTCACCGCGGGCATTCTCTGGGGCATTTTAGGGACAATGGGAAATGAAATCTTTCGAAAATATGGTGTGTGGTTTGGGTAATCGAATTACGAATTACGGGATGGGGGATTTCTCGGAACTAAAATCCTTTTCCGAATAATGCCGGTAATGTATTTGTGCAACTCTTTATTTTCCTTTTTTTAAGGAGATTCTTTCTACCTTGTACTGCGAAAACAACATGGATATAAATTTGGGTATATATATTTGCCATGTTCCATCTCCATAAAGTTTCGATACGCAAGCTACTCAACCCAAGGGTTAAATACATATCACTCCTACGGAGTTGTAAATAGTTTATTTGTCGTTTAACTATAAACATAACACTCCTAACGGAGTTCGAATAGGCGTCAACTTTAGGACGACTATTTTAACCCCGTGAGGGGTGAAATGTTTATAGTTGAGCATCAACCAAGAAATCAAAACTCCGTAGGAGTGGCATGTTATTATCTTAGCTCATGACACGGAAGGCTCTCTGGATGGTGCCGCGGTCGAAGAATTCAATTTTTCTCATATTCAATCCAATCAAAAACATATTTTTCGTCGTATTCTACGTTAAATTTCTTCAGCACCTCCAGGTATTCTTCTTTGAAGGTTTTCTTGGTATGGTGTTTCTCTTGGTTCTGAATATATTTTACAACAACGTCAATTTGCGAATGCCCGTATGAAAATGCGCCAAAACCCTCCTGCCAATTGAATTTTTCCCTAACCCATCTCTTTTCTGTTATGAATGTTGATGAATTGTTTTTAATATCTCGCACTAAATCAGATAATGCTATGCTCGGTTTCATGCCAATGAAAATATGCATGTGGTCAGACATACTATTAATGGTCATCAATTTCTGCTTCTTATTCCGAATGATGCCGGTAATGTATTTGTGCAACTCTTCTTTATTTTCCTTTTTAAGAAGATTCTTTCTACCTTGTACTGCGAAAACAACATGGATATAAACTTGGGTATATGTATTTGCCATGTTCCCCCCCCATAAAGGTTAATACATATCACTCCTACGGAGTTTTAAATGGTTTATTTGGCGTTTAACTATAAACATAACACTCCTAACGGAGTTCGAAGCTGACTGGATTTATAGCCGCTGATTCTCAGACCACGCTGATTATATTACGCATTACGTTTTATGTTTTACGAATGAGATTGCTTACAAATTCAAAATCGAAACGAAGAGCACAGAATATAATATCATACTTCATCTTCGTCCTCACCTGAAGTATAATACTTTCGAGGATAATAGTAGTAATAATAATAGTAATAGTAACGTCCGTAACGCTTGGTCAAATCAATATCGTTCAGTGATACGCCAAAAATCTTACTTTCGTTCTTCGATGAGTTGCCCTCTGTGGCTTCTGCACTTTTAACGTGAATTTTCTCCAACATTTCGACTGCGTTCTGGGCGGCCTGCCGCTTAGTTTGCCCAGCCTGCACAACTAGCAAAACTTTGTCAAGATGGTCATTCGAAGCCAAAATTGAGGCATCCG
>SDBU01004829.1_pt1 | contig 16349 bp, 9 predicted proteins | sample 2277071 | NCBI WGS metagenome assembly SDBU01 (sample SAMN10397929, study PRJNA504765) | marine sediment metagenome | isolation source: marine sediment core GS08_GC12, 126 cmbsf | place: Arctic Ocean: Gakkel Ridge, Loki's castle | collected 2008
CTCCGATTGCTACCGGCTGGAGCGACCAGTTGCCGGGTGGGAATCTCACCCACTGAAGATCCACGCCTTTGCACGGCGCACCGAATAATCCGGGCTAGCTGGGGGGCAGCTTGCCGACTGCGGGCATGGGTTCCTTTGGCCGGCGAGCGGGCCGGAATTCGAAACCGGCCGCCGCCATCGGATACATGGCTCCCCCGGCCAGCACGACGTACCGGAGGCAAAGCCCGCCGATGAGCCCGAGGACTGATGCGAGCGCTGCTCCCGTCCCACGTAGCCCGATGGCATCGATCACCAGAGGAATCAGGAGCCCAAACACACCGACGCCGATCCAGAACATCGCCGCCGCCTTCCCCGTAAGGAGATGCTCCGCCGACATCCGCGAGCCCGGAAGCCGGTACGAGCCGTGCAGATAGGCAGCGAGCACCAGAGCTTCTACGACGATGAGCAGGATATCGACCCTACCCAGCGTGACAAGATGGGCTTCTTCCGTCCCAGCGATCACCCCAACGAGGATGACAGCCATCACCCCGGTGGAAATCGCAGACATGAAGAACAGGATCGGCAAGAGGACCGTGTTCCAAAAGGGAATGGGGATGGCGTCTCCGAGCAGCAGACCGGTATAGACCATCGTCGCAAAGGCGAAAACCGCACCGATCACGCCGACGACCTGGCGGGTATTGCTTTCGCCTCCCCCCATCGTTTGGGGCCACACCCACAGGATGGTGTGGATGAAACCCACGATGATGAAGATTGAGATGATGATCGTGCCGCGGGCGATCCAGGATGTGTCGGGCTTTCTGACGACGCGCCAGGCATTGGCAACGTTGCCGAGGTCGCCGAGAAGACACAGGCATCCGATCAAGACGCAGGGCCAACCCAGGCACAAACCGATGTTGGCCACTTCGGTCCACCCCAGGAGGTCCGCGGCGACCCCGGTGATGTGCGCCCCGCCCCCGGCACCGGCAAGGAAAAGGTAGAAGGCAATCAGCCAACGCCACTCGGTCTGAACCAGGCCGTGCAGTTTCGAGTTCATGACGCTCTCCATCTTCAAGTTGCCGTTTCCCTCAGTGCCGAACGCGGACTGTTTCACCTGGGCGGTAGATAGTAGACCTTGGGCTTTGTGCCTTGCTCAGGCTTAAGGACGAACCCGCGATCCCTACTGACCAGCACGGAGACTTCGCTGCTGGGATCGTCGAGGTCACCGAAGATGCGGGCATTGGCGGGACAGGCAGCGACGCAGGCGGGCTCCTTGCCGTCATCTCTCCTCTTCGTGCAGAAGTCGCACTTGGTGGCCACGCCGCAACCGGACTCGTCTTCCCAGGCCTTCTTCTGGAACTCCTCCAGCTCGGACAGCGGAAGTCCCTCCGGGAAATAGCTCTTCCACTCCGGCACGCTGTACCGCGCCCCATAGGGACAGCCCATCAGGCAGTATTTGCAGCCCACACACTTGTCCTTGTCGATGACCACAACGCCGTCGTCGTTTGCGTAGGTGGCCTTGGTAGGACACACCTTGACGCACCCGGGATCTTCGCAGTGGAAGCACAGAACGGGCAACGCTTGTCGGACGACGTTGGGGAACGTCCCGGACTCGCCCTTGAGGACCCGGCTCCAGAACACATTGGGCGGCGTGTGGTTCGCGACCTTGCAGGCCATCATACAAGCATAGCAGCCGTAGCACCGCTTGAGGTCGATCACCATTCCATAGCGTGCCATCTCTTGCCTCCAACAGAGGTTGCGCCAACCGAAGGATACGAAACGCAGGTTATTCTCGATCCTCTGTCTTATGCCTTGTAGATCTTGACCCGGCAGCAGATATCCTGGTTCAACGTCAGCGGGTCAGTGTGCTCCTTGTCCATTTCGACCAGGTCATTGAAGAAGGTGCCCTTTCCCTTGGCGATCGGCATATACTCGCCCCAGTGCCCGGCGACGGCCGCGACGGCCAGGTGACGAGGCTCGATGCCCTCGGTCAACCCCACCCACCCTCTGACACGATGGCCTTGCGGGTTCTCGAGCCAGACCTTGTCGCCCTGCTTGATGCCCTTTTCTTGGGCGGTCCTCCAGTGCATCTGGATGGCATAGACATACGGGTCTTCCTGGGCACACTCATCCAGCCACGGGTTCTGTTGGGTGAGCGAGTTGCAGTGCATGACCGCACGCCAGTAAAACGTGTACATGTCGTAATCGGGGTCGGTTTCGGTGTGGCTCGGACACGGGTACCAGTCGGCCAGCGCCTTGAAACGCGACCAGTCAAAGTCGAAGAACTCCTTGGCGTTGAACTCATCGCACAGCTTGGCGATCTGTTCGCCGGAATCAATGAAGTATTCGAAGTAGATCGGAACCCGCGAGGAGTTGAACCACTTCCAGTAGACGTCCTCCTTACGCTTGGGCCAGGTGAACACGCCCGTCTTGCGAACGTGCTCGAGGCCGTGCTGCTCGCCAAAGCGGTCTTTGAGGAGGCGGTCGGTAACCTCCGGCCAGGCATGCTCGACGCTGCCGTCCTCGCAGAGCTTGTACTTCTCATCCATGGCCCCACCGTAACGCATGATGATGGTATCGTTCAGGCCCTTGTAGTATTTGTGGGAGATGCCGAGCCGCTTGCAGATGTCCAACATGACCTCGTTGAAGTCGCGGCGCTCGTACAGCGGTTCGACGACCGGCTGGCGGATCGTCCATCCCCAGTCGTCCTCGCCCTGTGGATGGGAGAACGTGGACGGGAAACTGACCGCCGGCGTGTAGCGCTCGAGGAAGCACGCGTCCGGCAGCACGATGTCCGCCACCGCTTCCTCGAACTCCGTGACGTAGAGCTGGAACGAAAAGATGAAGTTGAATTTCTTCAGGAAGTTCTCCGTGACCGTTTCCGCGTTGCCCATCGTCATGACCGAGTTGGACCCGAAGTTGATCATGATGTCCGGCTTGTAGGGGATCTTGAACCGCTCCAACATCTCGAACCATCTGGGGCTGGTGATGGTGAAGGCGTTGTAGATCGACGTGGGGAACATGTCGTGAAGGTCGAGCCGCGTCGGAGGCTTCGGCACTCGCAGCGGATAGGGGGTGTGATCGTACACCCAGGTCTTGCAGACCAGCAGACCGTCATCGTCGGGGTACGGGATCTGGTACGGCTTGCCGGTTCCTTCGTATCCGCCGCACACCGCGGCCCCAAGCCCCATCGCCGCTCCGTAGGTGTCGGCGGCGCCGACAATATGGTTGATCATGTCGATGGACAGACAGGTCCAACCGGAGTTGACGTGGCCCTGCGCGCCGCGGAAGAAATGGGCCGCGACGGGACGCTTGGGGATGCGCTTGGGTCCTTTCTCGGTCTGGATCGTGACGGTGGAGCCAATCTCCGCGGCCTCGCCGATTTCCTTGGCGATGCGGCTGATCGTGGCCGCCGGCACCCAGGTGATTTCCTCCACGTACTTAGGCGTGTACTTCCTGACATGCTCCTTGAGCAGGTCGAACGCCGTGCTGCACTCAACACCGTCGACCTTGAACTTGCCTTGAAGGGCGACGTCGTGGGCCTCGTCGTCATACTCGACACGGGTTACGGCTGGGTCGTTGTGGATTCTCGCGCGATTATCGACCAGATCCCATACCAGCGGTTTGTTGGTCTCCTTGTCGCGCATGTAGCGACCGTCGGAGGGGCGGATCAGATAGGGCCCGTTGGTCTTGTATTTCAAGTACTCGGCATCCCAGATGCCGTGCTCATTCAGCAGGGAATTCACCAGACCAAGGGCCATCGCCCCGTCGGTACCCACGCGGATGGGCACCCACTCGTGAGCCTTGGCGGCCTGGGCGCTCTGAAACGGATCAAAGGTAGTCGTCCGGGCACCACGGGCCCGGGCGTCGGCGGCCTGGGTGGCGTTCTGCACGGCGACGTGGCCGGCACCGTGGCCCTTCGAGCATCCGAAGTTCAGCGGCAGGTTGCAGTGCGCAAAGTCGGGAATAATGGACCAGGACACGTGCATGATCCCGTTCATGAAGTGGGCACCGTTTCCACAGTGCAGCCCACCGCCGGAGACCCAGTAGTTCGGCGTGCCGTACGCCTTCATGAACCCGATGACGCCGAAGCGAATCTCCGAGGCTTGTGTGGTGGTCGCCTGGAAGTATACGCCGCGCGGGTCTTTCTCCCGGCACTTCTTCAGTTTATCAATGATGGTGTCGAGCGCTTCGTCCCATGATATGCGTACCCACTTCGGATCGACACCCAGCCCCTTTTCCGGATTGGTGCGCTTGAGCGGGTAGTTCACCCGATAGGGATCATAGAGCAATTGCGGTGCGGCGAGCCCTTTCACGCAGATCTTTCCGCGCCCCGTGGGTGCCTCCGGGTTTCCTTCGATCTCCGTCACGACGCCATCTTGTCGGCGAACCCTGATGCCGCACATGCAGTAGCATTGCCCGCAGCAGGTTGGAATCCAAACATCTTCCCTGACGTTCCCAGGTTCAACCGCTATCATTGCTTAACCTTTCGTAGAGAGGACGTCTGCTCGAGCGTAAGGCAACTGTGGGAACGTTTCAACAACCTGTGCAGGACGTCGGGCTGCTTCGACGATGACGTTCGGTTGTGCATCTTCCCGCGCAGAATCATGCACGCCCGACTCTGGCCGAACGCGTCGTGAATGTCTTCTTTTCGGGGCGCCGCAGCACCACGGCATCGAAAGCAGCAGACCATCATGCCGCAACGAGCGCACCCCACAACGGCAGACCATCAGGCTCGTCATCACCTCCGGCGGATATAGAGGGCACCCTCCGTCAGGACGGCAAGCGTGCCATTCCCTCCCGCATCCAAAACCTGATCGCACCTACGCACAGCATGAACCTCCGCACCTCCAAAGTCAAGCGCTCCGCGCAACATCCGTGCCGGATGTCAATCAACGGAGTCAACTGAACCCGTATATTCAGTTTCGCCGCTCCGGACACGTGCGCGGGGAATGAGCCCTTCATGACTCCCCGCTCGGTGGCGATCACGAAACCACCGGTGAATTGCTGAGCACGTCCCGTTCCAGTATCACCGCCAGGATGGTGGAAACGTGGACGGACCACATCCAGACGGGCTTCCGTTTCCGGGGACACGCCTAAGCACATACAGGACGGATCATCAAGTGTCAATTATCATCTTTCACCCTCAACGACGGTGCGAGCGTAGCCATGTCCATACGGCTCCAGGAACTCGCTCGCCACGACCATCGCCGCGTGCGTCCCCCCCCAACCCAGGACCGAATCAACATTCCGCCCTTCTGTACGTTGTTGTCGACCCACAACCCTTGCCGCGAACGCTCAGTATTCAATCCCATGTGCTGCGCAGTATTGCGTCTTCTTAACCGCTCCAATAGCCTGCGTAGTTTAGCGGCCGCATTGTTGTCCCGAAATCGAACGATTCAGGCCAATGCCTCGAACGATGTTAGGAACCTACCGAGCGGAGATGGCGTGCTGAAGAGTGAACCACGAAAGGCACGAACCGATGGGAGCGAGGAGTCGGCTCGGCCTGACCCGCCGACTCGGCACGTCGATCCGGTGCGGATCAGCACTGAGGGCGGCCCGGCGATTGTGGATCACTGCGAGGTGATCGTCGAGGACGTGTTGACCATTATGGTGGAGGCTGTCGGGAACATTACCGTGATGTGCACGCCAACCGATACCGTTGCCTTGGCCGTGGGGTTCCTGTTTGCTGAGGGCATGATCACGAGCATGGAGGATATCGTCCGTCTGACGCCGCGGTCCGATCCGCTTGCAATCGCAATTCGCTTGGCCGATCCCGGACAGGTGGTTGGTGGCCGCAACCTCATCGTGACCAGCTCCTGTGGAATGTGCGGCAGTAAGAATATCTCCAGTATTAGAGAAGGCTCGAAGCCCGTCGGCGACACGCTGCGTGTTTCGCCGGAAGTGCTCCGCAACGTCACACAACAGATGGGCAACGAGCAGGACCTCTTCGCACGAACGGGCGCGACCCATGCCGCCGTGGTTTTCTCGGCCGATGGTGAGATCATCGCCATGGGTGAGGACATCGGTCGGCACAACGCGCTCGACAAAGCGATCGGAAAGTGCCTGTTGGACAACCGCCCCTTTCGCGGGTACGGCACCGTACTGTCCGGTCGAATCAGCCTCGAGATGCTCGCCAAGGCGGTGCAGGCAGGCCTGGAAATCGTGGCCGGCGTTTCCGCGCCAACGTCTTTGGCCATCGAAGTGGCTCAGCGAAGCGTCATCACGCTGTGCGGCTTCGTGCGGGAAGATCGAGCCACTGTCTACACTCACCCGCACCGGATCCAAGGCATCGGCGAATTGCCTGACTGATTCCCATCTCGGACAAGGGCCTCTGCCCCTCCAGAGGATTTGGGATTGGTTGCCGGGCGGGCGGTGCGGATTGGCGTCTTTGCAATGCACCTCCGATAATGGTACATGGAACGCCGTGTCAGGATTACAGACCCGGCGTGGCCCGGTTGTCGCGCTGTTCCTCATGGGGAAGTGCTGCACGCGGCCGGAGGCGTCGGCCCCTCAAATGAGCCCGGCCGCGATCCGACGGAGGATGCCAGATGCCCGATGAACCGACGAACGATCTGCTCTTGGGCGGCATACGGGTGCTTGATCTCTCGAGGATCCTCGCCGGACCATACTGCACGATGACCCTCGGTGATCTGGGTGCCGAGGTCCTCAAGGTGGAACGCCCCGGGACGGGTGACGATACGCGCACCTGGGGCCCGCCATTCGTGGGAGGTGAAAGTGCCTACTACCTGTGTTGCAACCGCAACAAGAAGTCGATCACCATCGACCTCAAGAACCCCCGCGGATGCGAACTCGTCAAGGAGTTGGCTCAGACATCGGATGTGATTATAGAAAACTTCACGCCGGGTCTCATGAAGCGCTTCGGGCTGGACTATGAGACTCTGCGTGAGGACAATCCGGGCCTGATCTACTGCTCGATCACTGCCTACGGTCAGGACGGACCATACCGCGATCGACCGGGGTATGACATGGTGCTGTCGGCCGTTGGTGGGCTCATGGGGATCACCGGCCCCAAAGGAGGTGAGCCGTGCAAGGTCGGCGTAGCGATCACCGATGTCGTTACGGGTGTCCATGCGTCGGGAGCAATCATGGCCGCCCTGCTCTGGAGAGAACGCAGCGGCCGCGGACAATACATCGACTGCAGTCTTCTTGACGTTCAGGTTGCGGCGCTCGCCAACATCGCGAGCAACTACCTCGTGGCCGGCAAAGATGCACAGCGCTGGGGTACGGCGCACGAGTCGATCATCCCGTACCAGGTTTTTCGTGCCAAGGATCGGCCCATCGCTATCGCCGCGGCGAACCAGAAACTGTGGGAGAGCTTCTGCCGAGCGATCGGCAAGCAGGAATGGACCGAAGACCCCCGGTTTGAATCCAATCCCAAGCGAGTGGAAAACCGAACGGAACTCGTGGCCAGCATTGCCGAGGTGATCGCCCGGAAACCCTGTGATGAGTGGGTCGAGCTGTTTGTGGACGCGTCCGTTCCTTGCGGCCCCGTGAACAACATGGAGGACCTCTTCGCGGATCCACAAGTTCTCCACCGGGAGATGGTCGTAGAGGTCCCGCACGAGACGATTGGCACGCTCCGGCTCAGCGGTGTACCGATCAAGTACTCTGAAACGCCGGCAAGCGTTCGTCTTCCGCCTCCGCTTCTCGGACAGCATACGGATGAGATCCTGCGGGACGTGTTGGGGTATTCGCAGGAACAGGTCGATGCCTTGAGGCGGCAGGGCGTGATCCAAGCCACGCCATGAGTTGTTGTGCCTCTCGAGAACTGCATCCGGCTGTTGCGGACGCCGGAACGAGTCAGGTATCGGGCCTCCGCAGTTGGTCCTGGGCGTTGCGTTGGGGCATGTTCCATAGTGGCGCGTCCTTATCCCGAGACGCAGGTGAGCCGGTCGATTCTTGTTCGACTTGAAAGGCCCGCCAGCGAATGCGTCGAAACCGGGACATCTTTGTCGAGAGTGCAGGTCCGACTGGGCTCTTCCAGCGCGCCGACCTGCCCCGATAATGATGCTGATTCCCGGGCAGGAACAACCGGATTGAGTTTTCGGGAGGCACAGCGATCAAGGTGCACCGTGGACATGTTTGCCATAGTCGCGTTCGGCGCACCAACTTGTGTCTCCAGTTGAAGAATGCGCTTCTCGTGGGGCGAAACCTCTTGTCTTGCTACCGTTGTCGTGTCCAAGAACATTGGAACGATTGACTTGAGCGGAGCTTCCAGCGTCTCAGGCACGTAGGGAGCATCTTGATGCACCTTGTTTTCCGTGCACCGATCACGTTCGTGGTACATCAAGATGCACCCTACGTCTGCGGGACCAGCTTGTCCGTCGGACCAGCTTGTCCGTGGGACCCGGGCAACCACGGCGAAGCTTCGCTTGACCGCGCCACCCGGGAGTGTCGTCGATCTTGACAAGTCCCCCGGGAGTGTCGTCCATCTTGACAATCGGGCCCCCAGCGGCGACTCTCTCTGCGGGAGGCTCTGCATGCGGGTACTTTCGGGCACTCAACCGAGCGGCAAGCTGCACCTGGGCAACTACCTGGGGGCGATGAAGCAGCACATCGAGCTCCAACACGAGCACGAGTGTTTCTTCTTCATTGCGAATTACCATTCGCTCACCACGATCCAGGATGGCCCCCTGCACGCCTCACTGGTGCGCGACGTGGCCCTGGACTACCTGGCCATGGGGCTGGACCCGAAAAAGGCCAACCTGTTCAGGCAGACGGACGTGCCGGAAGTCACCGAACTCGCCTGGATCCTCTCGACGGTGACGGGCAAGGGGTTGCTGGAGCGGGCGACGTCCTACAAGGACCGGATCGCCAAGGGCCAGAGCCCGTCCATGGGTTTGTTTGGCTACCCGATTCTGATGGCTGCAGATATCCTGATCTATCGTTGCGACCTGGTCCCGGTAGGCAGGGATCAGCTTCAGCACATCGAGATGACCCAGGACATGGCCGGCTCGTTCAACGCTACTTTCGGCCGGGAGGTCCTCAAACGCCCGGAACCCAGGCTCAATGACGCTCAGGTGGTTCCGGGCATCGACGGGCAGAAGATGTCCAAGAGCTACGGCAACGCGATCAACCTGTTCGATCCGCCCAAGCAGCAGCGTAAGCGGATCATGAGCATCAAGACGGACAGCACCCCCCTCGAGGCTCCCAAGGATCCCGACCGGTGTAACGTTTTCGCACTGTATAAGCTGCTGGCTAGACCTGACGAGGTGGCGTCGCTCGAGGAAAGCTATCGTCGCGGGGGTATGGGTTACGGGGAGGCGAAGAAATTGCTCGCGGACGTCGTCGAGCGGGTGGTCGGCCCGGCAAGAAACCGGCGAAGCGCGCTCGAGACTGATCCGGACTACGTCGAAGACGTGCTTTCAACCTCGGGGAGGCGGGCCCGGGCGGCTGCGGGGGAGGTCATGGCCAACGTGCGCGAGGCCTGCGGTCTGACCGCTGCGAAGGACACTCATCCTTGAGCGAGTACAAGGTCGCCCTCGAGGTATACAACGGCCCGCTGGATCTGCTGCTGTTTCTGATCCGCCGCAGCGAGGTCGACATCTACGACATACCCATCGCCAAAGTCACCGGGCAGTATCTTAAATACGTGGAGGTGCTCAAGCATCTCGATCCGGAAGCGGTCAGCGAGTTTCTGGTGCTGGCCGCCACGCTGATGGAGATCAAGTCGCGCACCCTCCTGCCCAGCCCGCCGCCGGAGGAAACCGAAGACGAGATCATCGATCCCCGCCTGGAGCTGGTGCGTCAGCTCCTTGCGTACAAGAAGTTCAAAGATGCCGCCCGCTCGCTGGAGGAGTCGGCTTACCAGCAGTCGCAAAAGCACTCCCGCTCCCCCGTGCTTCCGCTGCCCCTTGGCAATGAACTCGAGCTCGACGAGGTGGACATCTGGGATCTGGTCGATGCGTTCAATCGCATGCTGGAGCAGATCGGCAAAGCCGGGGAGGTCCAGGAGATCGGCATTGATGACACTCCCGTGGCACTTCACGCCGAGGACATCGTCGATTCAATCGGACGGGCGGGGGGCACGCAGAAGTTCGAGGAGATCTTCGCGGGCAGGATCCGCCCGGAACTGATCGGGCTGTTTCTGGCCCTGCTCGAACTGATCCGCCAAAGGCGCGTGCGCGTCAGCCAGGATCGGCCGTTCGGAACCATCCTCATTCACCTGGTCGATGCCAGACCGCTCGATGAAATTGACGATTGGACATCGGAGATTGACGATTGACGATTGAAACCGCCCCCCAATCGACAATCCACACTGCAATCGACAATCCACAATCTGCAATCGACAATCACACGACCCATCCGCCAACACGGAGCCCCGCGATGTCACCCAGTGAGCAGCTTTCAAGACTCAATCTCGTGCTTCCCACGGTGGCAACGCCGGTGGGGAGCTATCTGCCGGCGGTCCGTAGCGGGCGGCAGATCATAACCAGCGGGCAGCTTCCTTTCAGCGAAGGCAAGGTTGTCTGCGTCGGGAAGGTGCCGGGCGATGTGTCTATAGAGGAGGCTGCCAAAGGCGCCCGAATCGCCGCCTTGAACGGTCTGGCGGCAGCCGCATATGTCGCGGGCGGGCTCGACAACATCACCCGGGTGATTCGCTTGGGGGTGTTTGTCAACAGCAGCCCGGGATTCGCCGAGCAGCCCAAGGTGGCCAACGGAGCCAGCGACCTGCTGGCGGAGATCTTCGGGGATCAGGGACGCCACGCCCGGGCTGCGGTGGGGGTCGCGGAGCTGCCGCTCGGGGCCGCCGTCGAGTTGGAGCTGACCGTCGAGGCTGCCGACGACGCCCCGCCTGATCGACCCATGTGATATTTGCATACGTCACAGCCGGACCGCTCCAACGGTAAGGTCGGCGGCGCAACTCACCCCGCCCGAGCCCTGGACCATCTCGCCGTGCGGACTAAGATGGGATGGGAGTTACAAGTTACAAGTTACGAGTTACAAGTTACGAAGCTAGACGTGCGAAGTTTGTGGCTCCAGCTCGCAAGTTCGTAACTCGTAACTTGTAACTCGTAATTGGGATCGGGTTATGTCTGTAGATTCGTTCGTCCACCTGCACGTTCACACGCATTACAGCCTGCTCGACGGGGCGACGCGGATAGATGCGCTCATCGATCGGGCTAAGGAATACAACATGCCGGCGGTGGCCATCACCGACCACGGCAACATGTTCGGGGCGGTCGAGTTCTACAGCGCCGCCTTGAAGGCCGGCATCAAGCCGATCATCGGCTGCGAGACGTACCTGGCCACCGGCGACCGGCGGGCCAAGGATCGCATCGATCTCAAGGAGTCGTTCCATCTGCTGCTGCTGGCGATGAATCTCGAAGGATATCACAACCTGATGCGCCTATCGAGCATCGGGTACACCGAAGGGTTCTATCGCAAGCCGCGGATAGACAAGGAGGTGCTGCGGGAGCACTCCGCGGGGCTCCTGTGCACCAGTACGTGCATCGGCGGGGAGATTCCCTGGACGTTTCTCAACCGCGACCGGGCGGCTGCGGAGGAACTGGCCAAGACCTACCTGGAGATCTTCGGCCCCGACCGGTTCTTCATCGAGCTGCAGGACCACGGCATCCCCGAGCAGCGCAGGCTCAATCCCGAGCTGGTGGACATCGCCAAGCGGCTGGGCGTAGCTGCGATCGCCACCAACGACGTGCACTATCTCGAGCACGACGACGTCGAGGCTCACGACGTGCTCTGCTGCATCAACACGGGCAGTCTCATCGCCGACGAAGACCGCTTCAAGTTCGAGGGAGACCAGTTCCACTTCAAGAGCCCCGAGGAGATGTCCGACGTGTTCGCGGAGTATCCCGACGCTATCGCCAATACGCTGCGGGTGGCGGACATGTGTGACCTCGAGCTGGACCTGACCCGTCGGCACGCCCCCACCTACCGGGTGCCGGACGATGTCACCGGCGTTGAAACGCACAAACGCACTAACGCAGAAACGCAGAAACGGGAAAACGGGGAGACCGAGAAACCTGCGCTCGACCCCGCGGGATACCTGCGGCAATTGGTATACGAGGGGGCTAAGGAGCGCTACGGCGAAATCACGGACGAGCTGGGCGAGCGCATCGACTACGAGCTTGAGGTGATAACCAGCAAAGGGTTTGCAAGTTATTTCCTGATCGTCTGGGATTGCGTGCGCTACGCCATAAGCCGGGGCATTCCGGTGGGGGCCAGGGGCAGCGGCTGCAGCTCGGTGGTCGCCTACTGCCTGCACATAAGTGCGCCTGACCCCATCCGGTACGGGCTCTACTTCGAGCGTTTCATGGACCCGGACCGCGATGAGATGCCGGACATCGACCTGGACATGTGCCAGAACGGGCGGGGCGAGTTGATCGAATACGTTCGCGAGAAGTATGGCCACGTCGCCCAGATCATCACCTTCGGCACACTCAAGGCGAAAGCGGTCACCAAGGACGTCGCCCGGGTGCTCGGTATGGGCTTCGATGAGGCCAATCAGCTCACCAAGCTTATACCCAACGATCTGAAGATGACCCTGGACAAGGCTCTCGAACAGGAACCCGAGCTGAAGAAACGCTACGAAGACGAAGAGCATCCCCTGGTCAAGCGGATTATCGACATCGGGCGCCGGCTCGAGGGCGTGGCCCGTAACGCCGGGGTGCACGCCGCCGGGATAGTAGTGGCTGACCAACCCCTGACCGACTTTCTGCCGCTCTATCGGGCCGACGGGCAGGAGGCCCTGGTCACCCAGTTCGATGGTCCGACGGTAGAGAAAGTGGGCCTGCTGAAGATGGACTTCCTGGGGCTGCGCACGCTGACCACCCTGGAAAGAGCCAGACAATTGGCCGAGCATAGCTCCAGCGAAAGCATCGATCTCGAGCACCTGGACCTTACCGACGCCCGGGTGTACGACCTGTTCGCCCGGGGCGATACGCGGGGCGTCTTCCAGTTTGAATCGGGGGGCATGCGCGACGTCATCATGCGCATGAAGCCCAACCGCATCGAGGACCTCATCGCCGCCAACGCCCTCTACCGCCCGGGGCCGATGGAGTACATTCCGGAGTACATCAGCCGCAAGCACGGTGCGAAGTGGACCACGCCTCACCCGCTCATGACCGAGGTTCTAAGCGAGACCTACGGCATCATGGTCTATCAGGAGCAGGTCTCGCGGCTGGTGAATCGCCTCGGTGGGATCGAGCTGAAAAGCGCCTTTCGCCTGGCCAAGGCGATCAGCAAGAAAAACACGGACATGATCGAGGCCATGCGCGAACCCTTCCTTACGGGGTGCGTGGCCAACGGCGTGAAGCGCGAAGTAGCCGACCGGATCTTCGAGGATATCCTGAAGTTCGGGGGATACGCGTTCAACAAGGCCCACTCGACCGGTTACGCCCTGGTGGCTTTCAAGACTGCCTGGATGAAGACCTACTATCCGGTGGAGTTCATGGCGGCCTTGATGACCTTCGAGATGTCCAGCACGGATAAGGTGGCGGAGTATCGCGAGGCCTGTAGGGAGATGGGCATCACCGTCGCCCCGCCGGACGTCAACTCGTCGGACTACGACTTCGTTTTGGAATCAAACCCGAGCCGCGTGCTTCAGTCCGGGCGGACGTCCGCGCGGGCCAAAGCCCGCGGCTCGGAGGAACCAGAGGTTGTGGCGCCACCAGGTGAGCAATCCGCCCGGACGGACCGCCCTCGCTGCATCCGCTTCGGTTTAGGGGCGATCAAAGGGGTCGGGGAAAAGGCCGTCCGGGCGATAGTGGAAGAGCGGGGATCAGGCGGGGGCTACCGTGACATCTTCGATTTCTGCGAGCGCGTCGATCTGTCCGCGGTGAACCGGGGGTGTCTCGAAGCCCTGATCTGCGCCGGGGCGTTCGACAAGACCGGTGCCATGCGCAAGGCACTCTTCGACGCGATCGACCGGGCGATGAACGTCGGGCAGGCCGCCCAGCGCGATCGCCGGAGCGGGCAGATGACCATGTTCGGGGCCCAGGGCGATTCGCCCGATTCCGCTGCACCTGAGGTGATCCTCTCCCGCGACGAATGGAGCGAGGCGGAGATGCTCGCCCGGGAGAAGGCGGTGCTGGGTTTTTACATCACCCGCCACCCCCTCGCAAGCCGCGAACCGCTGCTAAACGCTTGCAGCACGGTCTCGACGGTGGGCCTGGTCGGCCACAAGGACGGCAACGAAGTCGTCGTCGGCGGGATGGTTTCGAGCGTGCGAACAGTTGTCGCCAGGAACGGGCGCAACGCCGGTAAGAAGATCGGCATCGTCACCCTCGAGGACCTCAAGGGCAAGATCGAAGCAATCCTCTTTTCCGACGAGTTCGCCGACTTTCGTGCCGTCCTCGCGCCCGACAGGATTGTCTTCCTGAAGGGCCTCGTGGATCGCAAGCGCGAGGAGCCGTCACTGCGCGTCAAAAAGGTGGTTACGGTGGACGAGGCGGTCAGCGAGTTCGCCACCGCCCTGCTCCTCGAGGTCAACGCTGAGACCCCTGTCGACCGGCTGATCGAGATCCTCAAGGTCCGCCGCGGTGAATGCCCGGTTTACCTGAACGTCGAGACCGCGGACGGTTTTGTCGCCGAGATCCGATGCAACCCGTCGATGCGGGTATCGTGCGACGCCAACCTCCTGGGGCAGGTGACCGGGCTGCTCGGACGCGAGGCGGTTCGCGTCCTCGGCACAAGCCAGCGGGAGATTCCCTACCACCTGACAGCCATGAGCCATCAGCCTTGAGCCCCGTTTGAATGGCGATCTGCGGGCCCGGACGGTTGGCAACTGACTCTTCTCCGGAGCCCCCATTGATGTAACTCGTTGCAGCAGCGTAAGTTACGTTCTCTTCCTTTCCGCTTGAACTGTCCGCTTGAACTGGACGACACCGCCCAGTATGATTGTATGGTGCTTAAGATGGGGGGGAAGGAGCGCTCCGGGGGTCAACCCGCACAGCCTTGGGTCTCTTCTCCTGCTGAGGTGGACACTACAGGCTATGCTCGGCGCTTGGCGAGCAGGTACGGTCAGGGACATCCGTGGTCGATGGGGGCGTTGCCAAGGCCGGGAGGTTTGCGAGAAGGGAACCGGCGGGGATGAGGAGTTTGCCATGATGCTGGCCAAACGAGTGGTTGGCGTTTTGTTTGCGTTGAGCGCCATTTTTGCGCAGACCGAGGCGACTTGGGCGCAGGGGGTTTTTCCTCTCGAGCCCAATGTGGCCGTAGCCACGATGCAGCCCCGTCCGAGCCTGACGGATGCCCGGTTCGCAGTTGCGACGTATGACATCCGGGATCCAATCTGTAATGCCCCACCTCACCCAACCTGCTGCGATTCGGGTGTGGGCTGCGTCCCTAACTGGTTGGCCCCGATGTACTTCAACGAGATGCCCAACCCCACGAACAACCCGGCGGATGAGTGGACCCAAAGCAACATCGGTATGGTGTTTGGCATCGCCTTGGACAACGCTCCAAACCCGAGCATCTATGTGACGTCCACTTCGGCCTATTGGATTGCCGGAACCGGCAGGATCACCAGGATCGATGGGACCAGCGGTGCGGTCTCCGTATTCGCCACCCTTCCCAACACCGGTCCGGCTCTTGGCAACATCGCTTTCGACCACAGGAACAGCCAGTTCTACGTCAGCAATCTCGAAGACGGCAAGATTTACCGCCTGAACTTCTCCGGTACGGTGTTGGATACCTTCGATCCGTTCGAACCGGACGACGGGACTGCCGGCTTTGCCCCGCTGGGTGAGCGCATCTGGGGGCTGCAGGTAAGCCCGATCTTCGGACGACTCTACTTCGGAACCTGGTCGGAGGACGCCGGACGCAACGGTCCGTCGAACGGGGTCTACTCGGTCGGCCTCAACGCCGGCACCGGCGCATTTGTCGGAACGGAAGTCTTGGAGATCGTGATCCCCGACCTTCCGAACGGCTACACCCAGCCGATTTCGGACATCTCGTTTTCCGCTGGCGGGAAGATGCTCATTGCGGAACGGGGTATGGCGGGGGATTCTAGCCCTTGGCCGCACCAGGCGCGCATCTTGCAGTTCGTTGGAGGTCACTTGGCGTGGGTTCCCGGGGCTAGCTTCCAGGTCGGGATATTTGGGTGTCCGGGGAGCTCGACCAATTCGTCAGGCGGCGTCGATCACACGGATTGCGTAGAGGCGGATGCCTGCAATCCCGGTCCCCTGGTCACGGCGACTGCCGATGCGCTGGACTGTTGCTCCGCTCCCTACAACATCTACGGGCTATCGATCATGCCGGACACCGGGGGCAATATCCTCAATAGCTGGGCTGTCGACATGGACGGCAACACCTGGGAACAGGACAAGACGAATCTCGGTGACGTGGAGGTCGTTCGGGCCTGCATGTCCCCTCCCCCCCCCCCCCCC
>SDBU01004830.1_pt1 | contig 16348 bp, 16 predicted proteins | sample 2277071 | NCBI WGS metagenome assembly SDBU01 (sample SAMN10397929, study PRJNA504765) | marine sediment metagenome | isolation source: marine sediment core GS08_GC12, 126 cmbsf | place: Arctic Ocean: Gakkel Ridge, Loki's castle | collected 2008
GCGTATAACGAAGAGGAATTTGGCTGGTTTTTGTACTCTACTGGTGCTAGGGTGCCCGTAGAGCAAATCTATAGTAAATTTCCAAAAGAATATGTTACCCTCTAATAGTAGAATTTTGATATATTTATAAAGCTCATAGAATTAATTTTAATATTATGGATAATAAAGAAGTTAGTTGAAGCACAAGAAGATATTAATACAGTTGTGGGATTTGAGTGCCATATTGCAGGTAAAACACAAATTTCAGCAAGATACCGTGAAGATTATCCTAAAGATAAGATGGATTCATATGAGAATCTTATCCTTTTATGCGGTTCACATCATAAATTATTGGATGACAAAGGAACTGAACACATATATACCGAACAGAATATCCGAAGAATGAAAGTAGGACATGAACATTTTGTGAATAAGAAGCTTGAAGGGAATATAATAAACCATTCAATAAGAGAAAATCTTCAAGGACTTTATGATAGATTTAAGGACTATGTCAGTCCAAATTTAGGATTTGAGTTAATCAATTATTTGAGAATAATAAGAAATGAATTTATACAATGTCTTTCAATGAATTATAAAAATCCTAGCTCAATTTATCACGAATCTGCAATTTATTGGAATGAGGAATGGAACTTTACTCTTATTCAAGTAATGAGTGGTTTTATGATATTAATTGATGATATAATAAAAAAGCAAAGATATGATTATAAAAGTCCTGAAGAAAATAAGCACGTATTAAAAAATTGGCTAAAATATTTTAGGGATAAATGTAAAGTTAGGAATGTTATAATTTTTGATTTTGATGAATGAAATAACAAACGAAAAATAAACTAAAAACCTTCATTAATCTTTAATTTATATAACTAAAATTTATTTTCTTAAAATAATTATATTAAAAATTTACCAAAAATCTCTCCGATTTCAGTTAGATTAAGGGCTACTTCTCGACCTTCTCGGCTTTTCCTAACTAAACCATAATTTATTAAATCATGTAATGCGTAGGATAATTTTGATCTGAAAGATCTCTCCTTTATTTTTTCAGATTTTAATTCATCAATCAAATTCTGAAGCTTCAATTTCATGGGTTCTTTCAATAATTCATTAAAAATGTCCTTTTGGAAGTCTGTTAATCTCTTAAAAGGAAGCGCTGGGATTAATTTAATCTCATATTCACCCTTAGTCCAACCACTTTTCTCAAAATCATCTCTTATCCGATTTAACTCGCTTATACACTTTTTGATATCGTTTTTTATCTCTTCATTATTAAGAATTTGCATGATTTCTTGTATCAGATAATTTGAAGTCCTAACATAGAAAGGAATTACTAATTTAGGATATAAACCAGCAATGTAAATAGCTGAAATGGCAAAAATCTTTGAAGATGTACTAATATTAATATAAATTAATTTTGCTTTGTTTTCAATTTCTAGTTTAATTATATTTTTTAAAACACTTAAGCACGATTTAAGATCTGTAATATTTGCCTCTTCAATTATAATATTATCCATAATCTTTTCTAAATAATCTCTAAGCTCTTTGGCAAATCTGCGAACAATCTCAGCTAATTTTTCTTCAGTACCTTTTTTTTTCTCACTTTGAATTAAATATACATTCGTTGCACCGAATTTTTTGAATCCTGCTAAAACTCTATCTTTTTCCAAACCCACAGGTGAAATCATTATAATCCTTTTTAAAGCTGCCATAAAATCACATTTTAATTTATATATATTAATATGTTAATAACCAAATTAATATTTATTATTCTAGATGAGGGAATTGATGATGAGTAAAAATTAAGTATTATATTATATATATACAATTAAATTTATTAATATTAAATGATTTACGTATCATAGGAAGAAAAAAAAACAATTTAGATGAAATATTAACTATCATGATAGAAACTAGTAGGAAAGAGGAAAGATGTGATGCAGGTGGTAAGTCTCCTAGATTTTACACTATCAAAATCAAATTTAAGCTCTAAAACAACAATTAAACAGAACGAATGTTTTCTTGATGATTTGTGTCGGTATTGTAATCCTTATTATAAATTAAACTGTTGTTTATTTAAAAAGATTTTAAAAACACAACTCAAATCTAAAAAAGTTATTTTTGAGAATTGTTATTCAAATAATTGTATTAATTCATCAGATTGTTGTACTATCATCAATGAGAGAATTTTTGGAAAGGAAAAAAAAATATTTATTGAATATATCCCTGAAAAATCTGATATTTTTACCGTAGATTATAAGTTAAATAAACCTTTTCAAGGATTTAAACAAAATTTCATACCTCGGATTGATCTTTCTCCTCCAAGAAATATGGAGGCTCAAATTGAGATTATCAAGAATGCGAATCTGAACTATTTAGCAGTAAGTTTGCAGTACTTCATGTCAGAAGATGAGAATTTAATTATCAAGTCCAACTATTTAAAACAAGATCTTCATAAGACATTAAAATATGATGGTAAAATCCTACTTTTAACTAATATATGGGATATTTTCTGTGAAAAACTATTAAAAAAGGAAAATCGTTTAAGATTAATCGAAGAGCTAAAAATATTAAAACCTGATGTAATGACTACCTTAGATGCTAATTTTTATCTAGGTCAACCACTATTTATCACACTTTTTCAATTAGAACGCGTTATTCAAGCTAACAAATCATTAAACAATTCAAAGATTCATCAAATTGGATTAATTCCACCACATCCATTAATATTTAAAGATTTATTGACCTATATGTTGAAATTAGGGCATAAAACAGTATGTGTCCCCCTTTTGGAAGTAAACAAGTATAAAAATTTCAAATTACGAGATAAGACGGTAGGGTATCTTAATGATTTTAAACGGAAGTTTTCCTTTGAATTTCTATTAATCTCAACGAATCCATATGTAAAAACATATGTAGATTGCTTTTCCAGTCAGACGTGGATAAAAAAGAATGTATCATCCTTAGAATTTAATGAAAAAGTAAATATATGGGTAAGGAATCTAAATAAATCTATAAAAAAAGCGAAATTGTCTGCAAAGCAAAATACAATTTATAATTATTTAAAGTGAGAGGAATAATAAATGGGTACAGATATTGAGATCCCTACGATAAGTGCTTCTAAAAATCCATTAAGAAGTATTGCAAATATTGTAAAGGAAAGAGAAAAAGAAAAGCTGGATAAATTAAAGAACGGAGAAAAAAAGATTAAGGATTATTTGAAAATGGTAATGGAAAAATCTATTAATAATGTTCCTTGGGATCATAACGATCATTCTGTAAGCCATAATGAGCGAATTTTGAAAAAAATACCATCCCTCGTTAAAAATTTAGAGGATATTTCCTTTTCTAAAGAATTTTTAGAAGGAAAAACATTATCTGATTCAGATAAAGAAATACTACTGTATAGTGTCATTCTCCATGATATCGGCAGATGTGATCCTAATACTAAAAATCATGCTCTTTCAAGTAGAAAATTCATTGAAGAATTAAAAGAAGAAATTCATCCTAAAATGAGAAAAGAGGTCGCAATATTAACTCAATTACATACTCCATCGGGTATTAAAGAACTTGGAGGTAAATCCTTAGCTGATTTAGTAGAAAAAAAGATTATTACTAAAAGACAAGCATATTTAGCAAGCGTTTTGACAATAGGGGATGCTCTTGATGCAGGAAAAGCAAGGGTTCAAAAAAATACTCAAGGTGAACAAGCATCTAAAGTTATTAATAAAATTAAAGAATCATACTCTAAAGGGATGGCGAAAAGCAAACTTGAACATTGGTATGGGCATCAAGGATTTTCAGGTGTTACATTAGTCAAAGAAAGAAATGGGTTAAAATTAAAGATTACTTTAGATTCAAAAATGATAAAAAAGAATAGTACAGCAATAGCGTTTAGAATTTTTGACACGATAAAGGATATTACCACTTCTTATTTACCAGTTTCGAAAAAATTTAAATTTGAATTAAAAATAGTTTCAAAAGATAGAGTAAAAGCAGAAAAATGGTATAATGAAAACAAATTGATATTTAAAAGTGAAAAAAAATTATCTAATGTAGAATTTGAACAAATTAAGTGATTTTAATAATGAACTTACCAAAAATTATTAATGGAAATAAAATATATGAGTTTTTTATCAAGCTTAAAGAAGATCTTCCATTAGGAATTGAATTGATAACACATATAAAATTCCCGGAATATAGCATCTCTATTCCCGATAATGAGGAAGAGTTTTTTGAACTTATGAATGATTATAATTGGGAAGATATTAGTTATATTTCCTTCTTCATCAAAGAAAAATTTTTTCTAAATTTCGATCTTACTGAGGAGACAATCCAAATCACCTGTGAAGATGAAAATATGAAATTAAAAATTAAAGAACTAATTTTATCGAGTTTTAAAGAGGAATAGATGTGCCCAATAATAATTCATCTAATATTGGTTTAATAGAGTTTATAAAGGAAAGAGATAGTCATTATATAGAGAATATTGAACATATTTATTCAAGAATATCAATTGTTTTATCTCTCTCAGGTGTTTTGTTAACTCTTTTTGCCTTAGTTGTAAAAATTGAAGTAATATCTTTCTTGATTTTTCTTTTTCCGTTATGTAATTTGTTTTTAACTATGATTATATCTTTAAAAGCCATTTTCCCATTCCGATTTGAAGATTATGAGAGTTATGATATCAAAAAAGAAAATGATCTCCAAAATATTGCTGAAATTATAAAAAAGGACGATTTTAAGGTTACCATAGACCATTATATTGTGAAAATGACTAAACATTATGTCCAGAGGAATAAAAGATCAAAAGATTTGATTATTATTATTTTAGTTTTTACCAATTTCGTTATAGTGCTACCATTTTCGTTTATATTATATTTTTGGCAAGTGCAAGATATGATAATCATCCTGGTTTTTCAAATAATCCCAACATTAGCTTATATTTTTTTCATAACGATTATATATAAGAAATACCTAAAACATGAAAAGAAATGGACAACAATTATGCAGAGAATTTTTAAAAAATTAAAATTCCTACATTAAAACGAAAAATTTCTCTTAAAGCCTATCAAGAATTAATAAAAAATGAGATAGATTTTAATTAGAATTCTTCTATCTAAAAAATAAAATCTCGGATTCTTGGAATCAACACGTCTGAGATTTATGAGAAATATAATATAGATGATATCAAATTTCTTGGAATTATGAAATTCTTTGAAAAATAAATAAGTTATTCAATTTATGTCATTTTAAACAAAAAAAGGTATTTATACCTAAAATGACAATTTTTTTCGACTTTTAGATTTAGCTATAGTCCTCTTAACCGTAATTTTACCAGAAACGCGCCTAAAGTATAAAAAAACAGTTGAATAATACCTAAAAAAGAAAAAATTATAATATGCGTGTTTTAGATTCTCCATTTCACTCTCATCAACTTCTACCCACGCAAACATTTCTGTTTCAAGAAAATTGTCAAGTTTTTGACATTTAGATAATCTGATTTTATGTTCTCCTCTGCTGTCCCTGATTTCCATTATTGCAAAACCCCACCTTCAGCCAAACCAATAAAATTTTAGACTAAGAAAATCATTTCCGTTTTGACTATACATTTTGATAAACCATCTCTCATCTCTTTTTTTTTATTAATCATATAAAATTATTATACAACCCCATTATATTAAAATCCTTTATGATATTTAAACATAACTCTTTTCTATTAAACCAGAAATTCTTTATAATATATGTATTATAATAATATATCTCTATTCTTCCCTATGGCATAGTAACCATACCATGCAGTGTAGTTACCCTTCCCTATAGTATGGTAACCATACCATGTAGTGTAGCTACCCCTTCACTATAACAATTAAATCTAAAGTAAGAAAATGTGTAAAAACTTTCTCGTCTTTCAAATTGATTTTAGTACGATTGTAGGCATTTAATTTTAGAGAAATGATATTTTAAACATAATAAAAAAACTCAAAAATTTGCTCTAAAAATATGATCTCTATAGAAAACTAGTTTTAACAAAATTAATGATTAATATTATTAATTAACAAAAAGTGAGATTTATTATGAGTAGAGAATTGTTAGAATGCTTTGATCCTTCTGATCTTAAACTTAACAGTTTAAATAGGAGCTATAGAGGACCAAGATCACTTCAAGATATAATTGATGCTAAATATCTTATATTAGCGCATTGTACATCTTCTGTATTTCTAGACAATATAAAGAAAGAGGGAATTATTCCAGATCTTTTTCAAGAAAGATGTAAAGAAGATAATCTGCCTTCAGATAATAAATGTGTTTATCTTTTATCCAGAGTTGATAAACTTTACGCAGACAGTGTTGTAAATACTCACGGCGGAGAGGCGTTATTTGTTGTAGTCAGAGTAGAACTAACTTCGCTTGAAGCAGATGAAAATACAATAACACCTAATTTAAAAAAAAAAAACCTACCTCAAATTGAATTGCTTTTTAGATCTCTTAATTTTGGTCAGTGTAAACATAGAGGTTTGATTCCACCTAGTCAAATTCTGGGAATTTATAAAACGGATGGGACAAAATTTGGTGAACATTACAAGTAATGTTCAATTTTCCATGTTTTTATTAGATTCTCATAGTGAGTAAATAATTGTAAAATTATGAAAAAATATTTCTTAAATCTGGCTTTGGAAATTTAAGATTTATGTAGAGTTTTTTAAGTATGTTTAAAACTTGAAATGATTTTTTCTTGTTAAATCAAAATTTCTTTCAGAATAATATGGTATGGATTTCAAGTGCTCTGTGAGGATTTGAACGTATTTTGGAGTTCGATTTTCAATTTCAGTTTTTGAAAAGATGAAAAATTTATGATCTCTTTTAAAAAGTCTCCATTCTCCATGATCATTGATTTTTCTTTCGTATGATTCAGCCTGAGTAGAATCTTTAGCAACTAAAAAATATAAGGGATTAATTTCTCTAAGGTGTTTATTGCTATTTAAAGTAATATTTAATCCAGTAAAACGATCCATTACACCCCTTAAGTTTGCATCTTTTTCATGTTCAATTGCTACAAATGGGATATAGAATCCTGGTGATTCTTCAAAAAACCAGAGATTATCAATATACCGTATACGTTGTTGTGTTCCTAATTGATTTCCTATATCAGATAACCACGAGGGCAAATCTTCCATAGTAGCACCTGAAACATACATCTCATCATTATCAACGACACTATTATATACGCGATTACGTTCTTGGGAGCCTACAAAGCTATAACATTGAAATTGGTTAGCCTGTAGATGACTTGTTTTAATCATTTTGATATGTAGTGAATCTTCTGGTTGAGGAATAATCTCAGTCTTTTTATATAATTCTAAGATCTTATTAAAGTCTTCATTATCAATAGATTTTATCGTTCCTTTTAATTTAAGAGAAGCTGAAGCTCCACTTAACACAATACCATCAGAATCTTTAAAGTAATTCAAATTATTTACCAAATCATGGTATGGTACACTGTTAGTATCTAGGTTAATAGGAAAAATGGGTTTAATTCTAAAATGAATACTATCTTTCCAATCATCTGTATATATTCCTAGACCATGGATAATTTCAAATAATCCAATAACAACCTTTTTAGGTGCCGGGCAATAATATGCAAATTGATCTCCTTTTTGAATTTCATCAGCTGCAGAATATTTTGAAACTAATTTATTAGTTTCTTTATTTAATCTAGCAGGAATACCAATTAAGTCATTATGCTCAAGATAACTCGAAAAATGATGAATAATAATCCAATTTTTCATATTGAAAACCCTCAAATTAAATTAGTTTATCAGTTAAACAATAGTATATGCATGATTTTAATTAATTTTAGCATTTCTCGATCTACCCATTTATCTAAACCTTTTAGATAATGAGTACTTTTGAATTTTCTATATCTTAAATAAATTTTAATATACTTAATTGCTTCCCAACTTTGGGAGTAAAATTAATAATAATTTTAAAATTTAATGAGGAAAAACAAATGTATTATACAACGATATCTGGGAGTTTGAGAAAATTTTTAAAAGATATAAGTGATTATTATTTAGAATTTGAAAGTCATGGTGTAAAAGTATTAAGTCCCAAAATATCAAAAATCAAAAATCCTGATGATCAATTTATATATTTTGAAGAAAATGGAAATAAACCTATAAAATATATTGAGAAAAATCATTTATTAAATATTGCTCAGAGTGATTTCTTATTTGTTGTAAACCCAAATGGCTATATTGGAAACAGTACAATATTAGAAATTGGTTATGCATTAGCAAAAAATATAAAGGTTTTTTCTTCTGAAGTTCCTCAAGATATTCTATTAAGAAATCTACTAACTAGTAATGTAACGATCTCTGAAATCCTAAGCTCTTTACCAGATAAAAGTAATCAAAAGATACTTGAAAAAATACAAAAGTTGCCTGAATTACAAGAATATATGAGGAAAAAAGTAATTGAGAGAGGTTTTGACAAAGAATCTGAAATAGAGGTTATGTTATTATTAGTGGAAGAATTAGGCGAAATATCTAGAGCAATTCGTTTATATTCAGGTTTAAAAGTAAAAAAACAAGGAAAAAAATCAGATAATTGGCATAAATTAGAGGAAGAATTAGCTGATGTTTTTATTTATCTTTTAATTCTCGCGAATAAATTTGGAATTGATTTATACGAAACATTCAAGTCTAAGGAATTAGAAAATGACAAAAGGGATTGGGTTGTGTTTCAAAGTAATCCTTAAATTTGTGAAAAGAAGTAATCATCAATTATAAAATAAGAGGGCAAATTATAATGGCAGATATGAATGGAGGCTATAATTTGAAAAGATTATGGAAAATACACAGCGAACTCAAGGAAAAATTGAAAGATCACAAAAAGTATTTAGATAAATTTAAACATCATATGGGGGGCTATTTTTTCAGATACGAAGAAAGTGATTTTAATTTAACCAGTACTATAACATGTGTTACATCCTTAATAAATGCTAGAAAGGCAGAGAAAGATGATATAGATAAGATAATTAAAATTATATTTGAAAAAGAACAATGGTCATCTGCAAAATTAAATGATGGAAAAGATAATTGTTATACGGTTCCTATGGTACTTACGGGTCTTAGTAAATTATTGAATAGACCTATAGACCCAGTTAAACAAGAAAGGATTAATAAATATCTTAAAAAAATACTTGAAAGAATCAAAGATGATTCGGGTCTTGGAATTAAACCATACCCGATAAACGCTTTCTTAACATATTTAGGTTTGCGGAGTTATGAAGAATATACCGATCAAGAGACTACAAATAAAGAACTTAAAAAAGGAATTAAATGGCTAAAAAACGAATTACACCGACAAATTGCCTTATTTTCCGCGAGTGTCGAATATGAAAAAGATGTCTTTCAACTAGGTTATTCATTAATTGCGGTCTTAAGATATGATAAGGATATTAGTACTCCAATAATCTCAAAAGCAATTTCAATTTTTTTTGGAGATCAAAAGGATGATGGGAGTTGGGACAGATATAATCCCGTGTTTAATTATCCTGGGGTTGGAAGTGCATATTGCTTCCAGTTTGAATTCCTAAGAGATCTACTATATTATCATGAGGATTATTATGATATTTTTATAAAATATATTGATAAGTTAGAAAAGACTCGACAATGGACAAAAAATCATGAAATGGTTAATAAGACCGATAAAAAATTATGTGGATGGTGTTCATATCATTATATGGATTGGAGAAATCCAACATCCTGGCCAACTGCTTGTGTCTTTAGTTTTCTCCGTTTATATAATGAATTTATTGAAAATGTCATTAGAAAGACAGTTTTAGAACAATATGACTCAAAAAAAGTCTCAGAGAATTATTGGGAAGAGAAAATTAAAGATTCTGAGCTTTATCTAAAAGAAAATTATAAACCATCTTTAAAAGAAGTTATTACGCAAAGAATTATTGATCCTATAAATAATGGGGAAGATATTAATGCTTACGGCATTCTTCTCTTTGGACCTCCTGGTACTGGAAAAACTAGTTATGCCAAAGCAATTGCTCAGAAATTAGATTGGCCCTTAATAAGTTTAGATCCAAGCCATTTTCTTTTAGAAGGTTTTTCAGGAATAGTACGAAATGCTAATTTAATTTTTAAAAAGCTTGGATACTTGGAAAAAGTAGTAGTGCTTTTTGATGAAATGGATGAATTAATAAAGAAAAGAACTCAAGAATATGAATATGAGACTAGAATTTTTACTACAAGCATGCTTCCCTTAATTTCTAAATTGCATGATAAAAAGAACTTTATTTATATTTTTAATACAAATTTGTATAATGAAATTGATCCTGCTATAAAAAGACCTGGACGGTTTGATTTTCGCCTATTCGTTGGTCCACCCAATATTGAAGAAAAAAACAAGTTAATAAAGAATATACTCCAAAATATAAATATTTCAGATGAAAAAATTGACACAATAATTCAAATCGTTAATAAGTTAAAAAATCCAGATAATTCTAAAAAGCTTGAATACTTTTTAACCCCTGAAATTTCAAATTTATGTACAGAATTTAGTAATACTACTGAAGAAGATATTGGAACAAAGTTTTCTGAAGAAATTGAAAGAATTTTTAATAATGCTTACGATTTAACATATGTAGTGAGGGATCGAGGTAAAGAAAAATTTGATGATGAGCGTAAGGAGAGCATTATTTATGTAAGACAATCACAGAATTAATTTTTTTAAAATTATAGATTTTAAATATTAATATAATAATGATTTATACATATATCTTTATTTTTCAGCGTTTTCCTTAGGAAATTAATATGGACACATAACATATTTATACCTAAAATAAAAGTCGGTCTATTCAAAATTCGCAGAGGAAAAAGCACAAGGCATAATTTTTTTCAAATTTCAATAAAAAACTATAGTCATACTTGGATATCTATTTGAGTAGGGATATCTATATATTATCAATTTACTTTAATTATTATATATAGATTTCCAAAAGACAATGTGATAATCAATGTCAAAAAATATCTTAGAGATAATGAAAAACATATTTATTAATCATTGCAAGGAAAAGAACCTTGAATATGAACAAAAAGAAGAAAAAGATTGTGTAAGATTAGATATTTCAAGTCTTATTGAAAAATCCGTAGTGAAGTTATATCATACAGGTAAAATTCTAATTCAGGGAAAACAAAATACATTAAAGGAGGAATTTGAGAATTTAAAACAAAACATTAGAACTGATCCTAAAAGATATCTTGGTATTGAACTAACACCAAAGATCCCAACATATGTTAGATATACAATTACGACAAATCGATTACAGGACTTAATTAAGAATTCATTAAGACATCTAGAAGGAACTTTGAATATCTTTCAAAACCCAAATGATTCTACTATATATCGAGCATCAATAGAAAGAGAATTTTCTAAGATTGTTTTAACACAATATACAAATGGCACTTTACTCATTCAAGGTAAGACAGAATTATTATTTCATGATGTTTGCGACAATATTGAAAAGATAGCGAATCCCTCAGAAACCGAAGTTATAATTAGATATATTTCTAACAATGAAGAAGCTCTCAGAGAATTTAGTGAAAAAGATACTCCATTGTTACAAGAAAATGCTAAGAATGAAGTAAGCCAAAAATTGGGTGATGTCTTTAATTATCTCGATGATTATAACAAAAAGCAATTTATTGCAGCTCAATGTCTTTGTAATTATAAAATAGACCTTCCCGAATATTCTGCTGTGGTTATGCCAGCTTCAAAAGGGTTTGAAGGTTTTATTAAAAAATTATTGATTGATATTCGGCTTGTTCCTTCAAATTATTTTGCCAGAAGAGGAGCCACATTTACTCCTCTTACAGATAGGAATAACCAAAAGAGGAAAACCTTAAGTAATAGAGATAATAAAATGGAGGCTTTTTTAAATAAAATTAAAGTTGATCTAGATCATTATCGTAATTTTATGATGCATAGTGACCCAAGTGCTATAACAGTAATTAATGATATTAAAGATGCAATAACAAAAGTAAATGATATTTTTAAAGAAACAAAATATATTTTTGATTATTTTAATTCCTTATTTAATTGGATATAAAAATGGTGGATTGATTGGTTCTAGAAGAAAATTTATTATATAAGATTTATGAAAACATTAAAGATGCCTTAAATTCTAATAATTTTAAAGTTAATAATTTTAAAAAGATAAATTATGGAGTACAATTCTCAATTATTTATACTAACTTCTCAGGAATTATCAGAATTTATCAAAATAAGAAAGGTGAAATAAAAATTGATTATTCTTTGATTAAATCAGATCAATTTAAAGAAAGAATTCAAGAGATTATAGTAGAGCAAAGATACGATTCTTTTACTGAAAAAAGTCTTAGAAGCTTGAATAGATTTGGTTTCCCTATTATTGGTACTGATGAGGCAGGCAAAGGAGATTATTTTGGTTCATTAGTTGGAGCAGGAGTATACGTTGATGAAGAAAAAGCTAAAAAATTAGCTTCAATCGGTGTTAAAGATAGTAAGACATTGTCAGATCGTCAAAATATTGAATTAGCGGAAAAAATCAAAAATATATGTAAGTACAATTTTTCAATAATTGAAATTAGTCCCCCTAGATATAATAACTTATATGAAGAATTTACACGAGAAAATAAGAATTTAAATCATCTACTTGCATGGGCTCATGCTAAAGCGATAGAGGAATTACTAACTCGGGTTAAATGTTCTATGGCTATAATCGATCAGTTCTCTGATGAAAAATTTATCTTGAGCAAATTACAAGAAAGAGGCAAAAAGATAAAAATTATCCAAATGCATCGTGCAGAAGCTAATATTGCTGTCGCAGCAGCTTCAATTCTTGCAAGAGCGAGATTTTTAGAAAAATTAGAAGAATTGTCACACACATATCAGATTAAATTTCCAAAAGGAAGTTCTGGAGTGATCAAGATTGCAAAAGAATTTGTTAATAAATATGGAAAAGAAATGCTAAATCAAGTTGCTAAATTACATTTTAAAACTACTAAGTCCATAATAACGTAAAATGTGAGATTTTTAATGACAGATCCAAAAGATTTAGCCATCAAAGCAAATAATTTAAGGAGAGAAAAAAAATATGAAGAGGCATTGGAATACTATAAACAAAGTTGGGATATTTCAAAGGATGCATATACAGGTGCTGGTTTGCTTCATTGTTTAAGAAAATTAGAAAATTTTAAACATGCCATTCCATTTGCTGAAAGTCTAATAGAATCTTTTCCCATAATAGATTGGGTAAAAAATGAGGTTGCCTGGACTCTAGTAAGTGGTCCATTTAAACAAGTTAATAGTTTTACTGATGCATTAATTGTTGCTGAAAAAATTGATAAAATAACATTTAATACCATTATACTAAAACTAGTTGCTTTCAAATTATTAAAACTAGCTGATAATCACGAAAACTGGCAAAATGTAATTAAATGGCTTAATAAAGTGAATCCAGAGGATTTAAGTAAAGATTTCATAAAAAATACAAAATGGAGTGATAAATCACGGTGGAAGTATAATCATTATAAGGCTTTATTAAAAATTGGGCAATGTGAGGAAATAATTTCTAATATTGATGAATGCATTAATGAGTTTCCCCAAATTAAGGAATTCTTTTTTAATTTAAAAGCTAAATCTTATAAAGAGTTAAAGAGATATGAGGATTCACAAAAAATATATGAAGAGTTAATAAAATATAAAAATGATTGGTGGATTTACAAAGATTATGCAGATTTGTTATTGAAGATGAATGTCAAAGATGATGCATTGGAAATGTTCTTTCAAGCTGCGATTTTAAATAAGTCTATGAAAATAATGGTAAATATTTATCATAGAATTGGGAATTTATGTATTGAATTAGGAAAAGATAAGGAAGCATTATGTCATTTTATACTATGTAAACTAATTCGAGAAAAGGAAAGTTGGACTGTTCCTGAAGATATAGGGGCTTTTATAAAACAGTTATCTGGTTCCTTTCCGGATATTTCTAATATAAATTCTATTAACCAAATATTTTCGTACTGTCAAGAATTTTGGGAAGCAGAAGGACATATAAAAACTAAAATTCAAAAAATAGAGAAATCAAAAACAAGGACATTTAAAGGCGTTTTAAATTTGGGTCGTCAAAATCGACCTTTTTGTTTCATCAATACTAAAAAAGAATCAATAATATGCGACAAATCTATTTTACCCTCAAATCTTAAAGACAATGATCAAGTAAAATGTGAAGCAATACCTTCTTACGATAAGAAAAAACAAAAAGAATCTTGGAAAGCAATTAAAGTTGAGAAAATTTAATTTCCTGTTTATCATATACAAGATTCATAATATAATTTGAAGCCCTTGCTCTTTCAATTTTTCCACGCTTTCTGGAATGTTAATCCAGTAATTTGCTTTTAAATTTAAGGTTTCGAGGCAGTTCAGATTTTCGATGCAGCCCGGTACACTTTTTAGCTTATTATTACTTAAATTTAACTTTTTCAGCGTCAACAAGTCTCCAATTGATTCCGGAATTGTCATTAAATTATTTGAGTTAATATTAGCAAATTTCGAATATCAAAACCAAATTAACCTTGAAAAGACATTGTCTTATATTATGCAAGTTAAGAGATTTGATAAATCTGTAGTGTTGAGAAGGAATGCAGATGTATTATATAAACAATTTATTGCTTCAAAGGAGGATAAATCTGAAATTTTTAACGCATGCTCATTTAGACCATGTGCGTAATATTATGTTTATGGCTCCCGAGATTCCTATTTATTGTTCTGAAGTTACAAAACGACTATTAGAAATCATTTGCGACCTTTCGGATTATGATTTTTTAAATTATAGTTATCGTGAGAAGGGAGAAAGAAGTGATAGGAGCTTTTTTCCGGGTTCTATATTTAAAAAGAAAAGCAAAAAGAAAAGATTATTAGAAATAATCGCTCCAAATGAGCCTATAGAAATTCCGGAAGGAAAAAGCATCTTCAAAATAGAGGGTTACCCGGTCGATCATTCGGTCCCTGGTGCGATGGCGTTTAAAGTCACAACAAAGAACGGAAAAACTATAATATATACCGGCGATTTAAGGTTTCATGGACACGACCATGAGAAGAAAAACTCTGAGGATTTTTTAAACAAAGTCGGTTCTAATCCAGACATTTTAATAACGGAAGGGACCAGAATTGATGATGACACAGAAATCAGTGAAAGTGATGTTTATCGCAATATTATTGCTTCATTGGAGAAAGATAAGAACCTGTCAAAAAAATTGATAATAGCATCTTTTCCGTGGAAGTCTATTTCGCGCTTTCTTACCGTCCATCAACTTGCCAAGGATTTAAACCGAGTTTTAGTAATTCAACCGAAGTTGGCGTATACAATTCACCATTTACAAAATTTTGATTCGTTAATGATAAAAGGAATTTTAAAAGAAGACAATGTGAAGATTTACTTACCTCGTAAAAGCAATATGATTTATTCTGATGATGATTATACTAGGACTAAATATCATGTATCCTATGATGTAAAATGGTCAAAAGATCAGCCGATTGGGTTCTATTCCACGGAATATGGCGAAGAAATATTAGTTAAGGCATGTGATATAAAAGAAAAACCGAGCAATTATATGTTGCAACTTAATTTTTACGAGCTTAACGAGTTAATTGACATCTGTCCTCCGAAACATAGTTATTTTTTCAATCTTAAGACAGAACCTTTTGACGAGGAGGGAGAGCTTGAAGAAAAAGTTCTTATGAATTGGATATCGAAATTTAGTTTACAATTTGAAAGAGAGAAATATCACGCGTCTGGTCATGCTCCAGGCATTCATATCAGAGAGATGATAAATAAAATTAAGCCCAAGAAAATTTTTCCAATTCATACTGAAAAGCCAGAACTATTTAAGTATGAAAATGCTGAGACAAACATAATAAAAGGGCAGAAATATTTCATTTAATATGAAAAGATAAATTTATCTACCGACCATCTGAAAGATATTTTAAAAATATTCTAATTTTTAATTTAAGTTTAACTTAATATTCTAGATATAGAGGGGAAAAAAATGCAAAAAAAATCAATTAGATTAACTTTATTAGGAGGAGTTAATGAGGTTGGTGGTAATGTTGTTTTATTAGAGGATTTCAGTTATAACGTCAAAATATTCATAGATTTTGGGATAAAGATCAAAAAGTATTATAATAAATATGAATATGATCGTAGAAAATCCAGAGTTATTATTATAAACTCAAGAATAACTAATCATGATAAAATGGAGTTGTTTAAGAAGGAGTTTCCAGAAATCTATGAGATTTT
>SDBU01004831.1_pt1 | contig 16348 bp, 12 predicted proteins | sample 2277071 | NCBI WGS metagenome assembly SDBU01 (sample SAMN10397929, study PRJNA504765) | marine sediment metagenome | isolation source: marine sediment core GS08_GC12, 126 cmbsf | place: Arctic Ocean: Gakkel Ridge, Loki's castle | collected 2008
CGCGACACCGGCGATGCTTCACAGTATCGAGTTTATACGTGTCGCTCGTGCGAAGGCTGCGCGTTGGCCGCGGATTGTTTGGCCGGCCACGCGAAGCATAGGTCGGTCTCGCACGATCAGCATGAGGCGGTGCGACGGAAGGTCGCGTTGCGGCTGAAAACGGAATCCGGGGAAAAGACGTATGCGCGGCGCGCTCACTTGGCCGAGACCCCCAACGGGTTCATCAAGGAGGTGTTGCGGCTTCGCCAATTCCTGTTACGCGGGTTGGACAAGGTTCGTACCGAATGGTTATGGGCATGTACGGCCTTCAATATAAGAAAGTTGATGATCGCGATGGAGAAGTTGCGCGCCGAGGTCTCGCTCGAAGCCGTTTAAGAGGCTCAGAGGGCCCGCGCGCGGGTCAAAAAGCCCGATTGCCACCGAGTTAAGGAGTCCGATCCGAGACGAACCGGTTGAAACCCGGCACACGATGAGCAGAGCCGAACCGCGCACCAACGCCACCCGAACGGAGAGCGTTCAGCGTCCCTCCGTCCCGGCGACTAAATCGACAGGCCCTTCATCGCTGGGCCGTTCTCATCTTGTCCCTCCGGGACAAGGAGCCATGAACTGGGAGTGTGCATAAATGCTGCGTGGAGACCAACTTGACGTGGATCGCGCGTTTGTCCTGCTGATCGACCTCCAGGAGAAGTTGCTGCCGTCGATCGGGGATCACCAGCGAGTGATCGCCGCCGGGGCAAAGCTGCTCGACGGAGTGCGTGTCTTCGACCTGCCGGTGCTCGCCACGGAGCAATACCCCAAGGGTCTGGGGCCCACTCAAGCGTCGATTCGCCGGTGCCTTGAAGCATGCGGAGCGAAAGTGCTTGCGAAAGCGACGTTTAGCGCGTGCGACGACGAGGCAGTGCGCCGGGCGATCCGGGCGATCGATAGGCCTCAGGCCATCCTGCTCGGCATCGAAGCCCATGTCTGTGTTCAGCAGACTGCGCTTGATCTTCGGGCGATGGATTATGACGTGTTTGTCTGCGCGGACGCTGTGGGATCGCGCGGTCGGCTCGATTACGATTGCGCTCTGCAGCGCATGCGCCAGGCTGGCGCCCTGGTGACCACCGTGGAAGGTGCTCTCTTTGAACTGTGCAATCGCTGCGATACCGAGCAGTTCAAGACGATGATCGAGGTCATCAAAGCCGCACCGCCAGAGTGATTCACCGCAGAGGGCGCGGAGACCGCAGCGAAGGTCGAAGGTCCAAGGTCGAAGGTCGAGTTCAGGCCTTTGACTCTTGACCTTTGACTCTCAAGGTCCGTAGGTTGGGCTTTGCCCGACGTTTGAAACCGATGTCGGGCCGAGCCCGATGAGGCGGAACTCGTGAAGCGGGACTCGTGAAGGGAGATCGTGAGCGGCACGGGTTGTAGTCAACCGAGATGGGCTTCACGCATCACCCTTCACGCTCCTACTGATTCTGCGTTCTCCGCGGTGAATAGCCTATGGATTACGACGACTGCCCGGACGAGGAGTGGGTCGAGGATGAGGGAAACTTGGAGGATGACGTTCTGGCCTGCCCCTCGTGTGGGAGTACGGTGCATGAGGACACCCAGCAATGCCCGTACTGCGGCGACTGGATCATCCCCGTTTCTCCCGAGGGCCGATCCAAGCGGATTATCTGGATCGTCGCAGCCATCCTGCTGATCATCGCGCTGATCTTGTTGACCGTCCGTTGACGACGCGGAAGCACTGGCGGGCAAGCCGCCAGGGGCACCCGCTCAGTGGTAGGTCGGGCCCGGCCCGACATTCGGGTGTGTCGGGCGGAGCCGGACCTACCTGCTGCTGTCTGTTTCCGCAATCCACAATCCGCAATTCTCAAGAGTCCCGCTTCACGCCTCGTTCGGGCGAGCCGATCGCCCCGACGAAGAAGCGGAAGAAGTAGGAGAGGTGATCGTGCACGGTGATACCGGCGCGGCCAAAGAGAGCATCCAATTGCCCACGGCCAAAGACCGGACCGATCCAGACCCCGGCTGAAGTGTGCCGCAGCAGCGGTTGAGATCCCAACGGCCCAAGCCGCTGTGGAACTCCGACGAAGACGCGTCCACCGCACCGGCAGACCCCGGCCATCTCCCGGACAGCCCCGTCCGGTTCGGCTATGTGCTCGATCGTGCTGCTGTTGAAAACGATTTCCGAGGATTCGTCGGCGAACGGGAGCCTACCAACCGGGCTCCCGCCGGCCAACAAGTTCTGCAGCACCAGCACGCTCGTCTACGCGGTCTGGAGTGAGACCAGCTCGGTGGCTCCGGACGTTCGCGCGGGGCCGGCGAAACCCAACGCCTGGGCGGCATTCACGGCCGATCTGCAGTACGACCGGCCCCGCGTCTTCGCCGACGGAGCAAAGATGTGGAATGGAGGGCGGTTCCCCGCAGACCGCTACGAGGATCTAGCCCAGCGGCTCGTCCGCAACTACGAGGCCGCCGAACCCTTCGGAGGCCTAACGCTCTACATTCGCCGTGACCAAAGCGGATCCAGGCCGTGCTCAGGTCGACCGATCCGCACCGCGCCACATGGACGTGTCACCTGCGACGCAGGCAAACCGAATCGCACAAACTGCCCCACTTGCTGCACTCGTACTTTACCTATGTTGCGGCGTACACCGATGCACGTCGACCTCCCGGACTGCTTTCCAGCGCGAGTCTGAGCGTATAGAGTTATCAGCTGCCTTCCTAACTTGAGAAGCGCGTCCCAAGCGGCGCTGAGGGGTGATTGCGGAACGCGGCTAAGAGGCATGCGATGAGCGCACCGGCTAAGCATGAGATTCTGGAAAAGCGGCCCGGCACACGTGCCTGCATCCTGGGGAACCTGGCCATCGTCCGCGGCGCCCTGGAAGCGGGGGTTCAGTTCTTTTCGTGTTATCCGGGGACTCCCGCCTCCGAAATCGGCGATACCTTCGCCCGAATTGCCCGAGACGCCGAGGTGCTTTTTGAATACTCCGTCAATGAGAAGATCGCCGTGGAGATTGCCTTCGCCGCGAGCCTCACCGGGGCGCGGGCGATGTGTGGGATGAAGCATCTGGGACTGAACTACGCAGCCGATCCGGTCTCCACCATGCCCTACGTCGGGGTGGAAGGGGGGATGGTCATTGTTTCCGCCGGCGATCCCTCCGCGATAACCAGTCCCAACGAGCAGGACCAGCGACATTTCACTCGTTTCCTTTATTATCCGGTCTTCGACCCCGCAACGCCCGACGATGCCCTGCGGATGACGCGCTACGCCTTTGGATTCTCCGAGGTAACGCGCCTGCCTGTTATTCTGCGTCCTACGACGCATGTCTGTCATAGTAGCGGGATGGTGGAATTCGGAACGCTCCCCACCGGGAAGAACCCCATCAAGTTCACCAAGAATCCCCCCCGCTACGTGCCCATCCCGGATAACGCCCGGCGCATGCGCAAGGAGTTGACCGTACGATTCAGTCGCGCCGAGGAATTGCTGGAGTCATCCGGATTCTTTCCTCGCTTGGGCAGTGGTCGGTATGGAATCGTCGCCAGCGGTGTCGCCTACACCTATGCGGCTCAGGTCATCGAGGACTTGGGTCTTCAAGAGAAGGTGACATTGCAGCAGATCGGGGCATATCCCATCCCGGAAAAGGTCTTGCGGGATCTTCTCGGCGCCGTGGATTCACTGCTGGTGGTTGAGGAGCTGACTCCGTTTGTCGAGGAGCGCGTGAGTCTCTGTGCGTTTCACAACCAGAAGCGAATTCCCATTCTCGGCAAGCACACCGGACATTTTCCGCTCGAATACGAATACTCTCCTGATCTTGTCGAGGATGCTATTCGAGACTACCTTCACCTACAGAAGCGGAAGAGGCCTCAAGTGTCTATTCCGCCGCTCCCCCCGCGCCCTCCGGTCCTTTGTCCCGGCTGCCCGCACCGGGCTAGTTACTACCTGGCAAGGAAGGTATTCGGGAAAGGGACGGTCTATTCCAATGACATTGGCTGCTATACATTGGGATATGGTGATCCGCTGAACTCCTGTGATCTGTTGCTATGTATGGGCTCTTCAATCACGACCGCCTGCGGAATTGCTCGCCTTACGGGACGCCGCACGGTGGCGTACATCGGCGATTCGACCTATTTCCATAGCGGTCTTCCCGCGCTGGCCAATGCGGTTCAAGCCCAAGACGACATCACCGTGGTGATTCTGGACAATTACATAACCGCGATGACCGGCTTTCAGCCGAGTTTGACGACGGATGGGCCGGTCGGCGCTGACGGACTGCACGTTGATCCGGCGACTTCGCAGGGCAATACCGCCGGCCATTCGATCGAGGAGTCCCTGCGAGGTCTGGGGGTGACCGAAGTCTATTCGGTGGATCCGTTCAACGAGCGGGAGACAATCGATGCTCTCAAGAAGGCGAAGAGCGGCACCGGTGTCAATGTAGTGGTCTGCCATTCCCCCTGTGTCGTCCACGCTCGCAGGATCGGAAGGGTGGGAAAACGGTCGGCCCTTGCAATCGACCCGGAACTCTGTGACTCCTGTTCTCTGTGCGTTCGGATGCTGGGTTGCCCGGGGATACTGGTTGCCAATGGCGAGTACTCGATCGATGAGGAACTCTGTACCGGTTGCGAGCTGTGCGTCCGTGTGTGTAAACATGGCGCCATCCACCCGGTGGTCGCGGAGATGGTGTGAATGAAGTCCGATGACCTTCAGCGCAACCTCTCGGGACGGCGGGTACTGATCGTCGGCACCGGGGGGCAGGGCGTGCTGACCATGGCACGTCTCCTGTGTGACGCCTGTGTCGAGCTTGGCCGCGACGTGGTAAGCGGCCAGTTGCACGGAATGGCCCAGCGCGGCGGGGCGGTGCAGTCCTCGGTGGTGATAGACTGCGGCATCAGCCCGGTGATTGCCACTGGACGGGCGGATTGTGTTGTCGGGCTCGAACCCGCCGAGACCACACGGGCTTTGCCGGCCATGTCCGCCCATACATTTGTTTACATGAACACCGCGCCCGTTGTTCCGTATATTGTCGGACAACGGTCCGTTTCAAACGCGCAGGGGGCGGAGTATCCTGAACTCAAAGTGCTCTCACGGGCAATTGAGGCTGTGACATCCAATCTGCTGACTCTCGATGCCACACGGCTCGCTACGGAGGCCGGTTCCTCGAGAGCGCTCAACATGATCATGCTGGGCTGCTTGCTGGGATCCGGCCTGTTGCAGTTCGCAGTGGATGACTTCTGGAATGCTGTCGCTTCCAGGATCCCGCCGGGGCTCAGGGAAGCCAACACCCGGGCGTTCCGCGCCGGCGTGGAGTGTAGTGGGGTTTCTCGCCTTACTGGTTGCACACCATGAGCCTGAAGATCGGCATTGACGTAGGGGGGACGTTTACGGACTTCCTGGTCACCCGCGAGGCAGAGGAGCCGCGGGTCTACAAGGTTCCCTCGACACCTTCCGATCCTTCGATTGGACTGCTCACCGGATTGAGTGAGATCGCCGCGAGCATTGGGATTTCGCTAAATACCCTGGCGGAATCCATAGAGACAATCGTACACGGGACGACCGTAACCACCAACGCGGTCCTAACGCGAACGGGCGCCAAGACGGGACTGCTCACCACCGATGGCGTTCGCGATGCCCTCGAGATGCGCCGCGGCGTTCGCGAAGAGCAGTACAACAATCGTTACACCAACGTCCCCCCCCTCGTGCCGCGTTATCTGCGCATCCCCATCAGAGGGCGCTTGAATTACCGCGGGGATACACTTACCCCCTTGAGCACAGATGACGTCCGCCGGGGGATCCGCCTGTTCAAGGAGGAAGCGATCGAGGCTGTCGCAATCTGCTTTATGAACTCCTTCGCCAATGCCGAGCACGAAAGACGTGCAGCCCAGATAGTACGCCGGGAACTACCCGGCGCCTATCTGACGGTGTCCTCTGAGTTTCTCCCCTCAATCCGGTTCTACGATCGGGTCAGCTCCACGGTGCTCAACGCCTATTTGGGTCCAAAACTAGGCGGTTATCTTGATAGTCTCATGTCCCGCCTGAAGGAGATCGGGTTCGGGGGTGTCCTTCTGGTGATGCAATCCAACGGCGGGGTGATGAGTCCCGGTGTCGCCCACGACAGCCCCGCGCTCACTCTGCTGTCCGGGCCGGCCGCCGGGCCGGGAGCCGCCTTGCACTATGTGAGCGCCCACGGCTACCGCAGTTGCATTACCGTCGACATGGGGGGTACGAGCTTCGACGCGGCCATGGTGCGCGACGGGAGCCCGATCCTGGTGACCGAAGGGGAGGTTAACCGGTACCGCATCGCTCTTCCGATGCTCGACATTGTCACTATCGGCGCCGGCGGAGGAAGTATCGGATGGATTGATGAAGGGGGATTCCTGCGCCTGGGACCGCAAAGCGCCGGGGCTGATCCCGGCCCGGCGTGCTACGCCAAAGGCGGAACCCTTCCGACCTGTACCGATGCCGACCTGCTCTTGGGCTATCTGAATGCGGACTTCTTTGCCGGGGGAAGAATCAAGCTCGATCGGGAAGCAGCGGCCCGGGCCGTTGAAGAACATATCGCCGGGTCTTTGGGCTTATCAGTTGAAGACGCCGCGGCGGGAATGTATCAGGTGATCAATACGAACATGGCCCAGGGAGTCCGGGCTGTTTCCATCAAGCGCGGTTTTGACCCCCGGGAGTTTCCCCTCGTGGCAGCAGGAGGCGCCGGCCCGCTGCACGCCTGCATGATCTGTCGAGAGCTGGATATCCCGACAGTCATAGTCCCCAAAGAGTCGTCCATATTCTGCGCTGCCGGTATGCTGATGAGCAATCTGCAGCACGACCTTGTATCCTCTTTTGTTTCACTGTTCGATCAGATCGATTGGGAGAAGCTTGACGTCCTAATCACCGAGATGAAAGAACGAGGAAACAAGCTTCTGAGGGACGAGAGTATCCCCGAAGAGCGGCGGCGGTTCTCCCTGAACCTCGATTGTAGATATGCACAACAGTACCATGAGGTGTCCTTTCCCGTGGCGATCGAGGAGGTACGAGGGGCGGACCCGAATGCGATCGCGAGTGCGTTTCATGTGGAACACAAGCGGTTGTACGGGTACTCGCTGGAGGGGGAAGGCACGCCGGTTGAACTGATCAATGTCCGTCTGAGGGCCGTCGGCCTCACCGACAAACCTTCATTTGCCGACGAACCGTATGATGGTGAGGATGCGTGCCCGGCCCTCAAAGGTGAAAGGCGCGTTTACATTCCCGAAGATCACGCTACCGCATGGGTGCCCGTATATGACGGCCACAAAACGCGCCACGGCAACCGCATTGTCGGCCCGGCCCTTGTTGAACAGGTCAACACGACAGTTCTGCTGACCGCGGCGTACGATTGCATCTGCGACAGATACGGCAGCTTCGTCGTCTTCCAGAAGGGACGGGAGGACCGGCTGGCGCCCAAGCTGCAGGAGATGATCGCATGAGTACGGTTGATCCCGTATTGCTCTCCGTCTTCGCCCGGGCGTTCAAGGCGATCACCGACGAGATGAGCATCTGCATGCAGAAGACCACGCGCTCGCCCATCCTCTGCGAGGCAAAGGACTTTGTCACCGGACTCTACGACGTTCGCGGGAACATGCTGGAGCAGACGGAGAACCTGCCCATACTCTCATTCTCCCTTGGGCCGGTGTGTCAGCATATTATCGACTACTTCGGCGACGAGATCTACGCGGGTGACGTGATCTTCCACAATGACGTCTTTAGTATGGGAAACCAGAACAACGATGTCGCCGTCTACAAGCCGATCTTCCTCGAGGACCGCCTCGTCGCCTGGTCCGCATGCAAAGGTCACCAAGCGGATATCGGTGGCGCAGTCGCCGGTGGGTACAATCCAGGCGCCACCGAAGTGTGGCAGGAAGCTCTGCGCATTCCACCGGTTAAGGTATACGAAAAGGGGAAGCTGCGCAAGGACGTCTGGGACCTGATCTTCGCCAACATTCGCTTTGACATCGTCGCCCAGGATATGCGCGCGGAGATCGGCTCGTGTGTGGTCGGGGAACGCGCCATGCTCCGGCTGTTGGAGAAGTACGGATTCGAATGCTACGAGTCCCACCGCAGCGCATTGTTTGCGGCCACGCGGCGGATGATGGAAGCTGAGATCGCCGGCATTCCCAATGGCGAGTATCGCGGTGAGTCAACGATCTACTACGACGGAAAAACCCCGGGCAAGCAGTACACGATCCGCGTGAAGATCACCGTTGAGGACCGGCGCATCACCTTCGACTACTCGGACACTGACGTGCAGACCGACGGATTCGTCAACGGCACGTTCACTTCCAGCGCCTCGGCGGCCATACTGACGTTTCTGCAGATGGTCAACCCGGACATACCCCATAATCAGGGCATGGTGGAACCGATTAAGATCATCATTCCGGAAGGGAGGATACTCAACGCCTCCTTTCCCGCGGCCACGACATATGGAAACCACCTGTGTCCGGCAAACGCCGACGCAATCACTCGGGCGCTCGCCCCGGCTGTCCCCAAGCGCGTCACCGCTGGTTGGAACCATCTGCTGTGCTCGCTGACTACCGGACAGGATCCGCGGAAGAAGAACAGATATGTGGATATCTGTTTTATGGGGCTCAAGGGTGGTTCCGGAGCCCTGCACGGAGTGGACGGCTATGATCACATTGGGATGATCGATGCATCGGGAGGCCTGCTGGACCAGGACTATGAGATGTTCGAACAGCAGACCCCCCATGTGTTGATAAAGCATGAGTACCTCTGCGACTCCGCCGGCCCCGGACAATGGCGCGGCGGTCTGGGGGTTGAGACGCTGTTCGAAATAGGCTCGGAGGATACGCAGGTGGTTATCTTCGGTGATGGGGATGTCGAGCCTGCTTTTGGTCTTTTTGGCGGAGCACGTGGGAGCTTGAACTCGATCCGCCTGAGGTATCCGGATGGAAGAGAGCACACCCCATTGAGCCTCGACCTTATCACCGGCGTCCCGAAGGGCACTGTCTACCATCAGTTCGCGGGCGGGGGCGGCGGTTATGGCTATCCGCAAGATCGCCCTGCTCAGCTTGTAGGAAGAGAAGTGCGAGACGGGATCATCTCGGTACAGGGGGCGCGTGATGCCTATGGGGTCGTGGTGGACGGAAGCACGTTTCGGGTTGATGAGGACGCGACTCGATCCCTTAGGAAGAGAAGCCGGGCTTCGGACGGCGCGTCCTAGAGCACCGTTTTTCGGACAGGTACAGGGTTGGTGTAATTCCACGGAGATGCGGCCAAGTCGTCGCTGGAGTGGGTTGGACAATGGACTTCGCATTGACGGACGAGCAGCGACTTGTTCGTGAAACATTCGGCCGCTTTTCCAGAGAGCGAGTTGCCCCCTGTGCGGCTGCGATCGACGAAAGTGGGCAGTTTCCCCGTGATCTGTTTATGGAACTTGCCCGCGTCGGGTTCTTCGGCCTGCGCTACCCCGAAGCCCTAGGCGGCGCTGGCTTGGGGCTTCTGCCATACTGCCTGGCCATAAGTGAGCTGGCTCAGGGCTCTCTATCTCTGGCAGCGGCGGCGGCCATGCAGTCATTGATGGGAACGCATTTCCTGTATGTGTTCGGGAACAAGGAAATCCATGACAGGCTGCTGGCCCCTGCCATCCAGGGGGAGAAGATCGGGGCAATCTGCATCACGGAACCGAACGCCGGAAGTGATCTGTCATCCATTGCAACCACAGCCGAGAGGGTCGAGGGCGGGTATCGACTTAATGGGCAGAAAACCTGGATCACCTCGGCTCCCGTGGCGGACTTCTTCACTGTGTTCGCACGTGCGGGAGCAGACAAGCGCCTCACCGTCTTTCTGGTCGAGAAGGAATTCCCCGGGCTGAAGGTCGGCAGAGAGATCGAGAAGATGGGCTGCCGGGGCCTGCCCACCTCGGAAGTGTTCTTTGAGAACTGCTTCGTTCCTGATGACCATCGGCTTGGAGAGGAAGGGGAAGGGGAACGCAGCCTGCGCGACATCCTGCCGGAGATACGCATCATGACCGGGGCCCTGGCGATCGGAGTTGCCCGGGCGGCACTTGACGAAGCTGTTCAGTATGCTTCTCAGAGAGAACAGTTCGGCAGACCCATTAACCGTTTTCAGGCGGTGCAATTGATGCTGGCGGAAATGGGCACGGACCTCGAGGCTGCCACTCATCTGGTCAACTATGCTGCCTGGCTTAAGGATAACCGCAGACCCCACCAGCGTGAGTCGGCGATGGCAAAGCTGTTTGCCAGTGAACGGGCGACTGACATCTGCGACAAGGCCACTCGTGTGTTGGGGGCATACGGTTATGCGTGCGAGTTTGCCGCTCAGCGGTATTTGCGCGACATACGGTTTACCCTTTACGGCGGCGGCACCAGTGAGATCCTGAAGCTGATCATCGCCAAGGATATGGGAGATGGTTCCTCCGAGCGGGGTTGAGATGAAGTGTCCCCGCGCCTTCGACAATGAATCGAGAAAAGGAGCCGGCGGATGAGCACTGACAGGAAGATCCGAGTACTTCTGGGAAAACCCGGTCTGGACGGGCATGATCTCGGCGCTAAGATTGTCGCCCGCGCCCTTATGGAGGCGGGATTCGAGGTGATCTATACCGGGCTGAAGAAATCTCCCGAGGAGATAGCCACGATGGCCCGCGCAGCCGACGTGGATGTCATCGGGCTGTCCATCATGTCCGGTTCCCATATGTCCGTTTGTCGGCGTCTCAAGGATCTGCTGCACGAACACGGCCTGGACGACACTCTATGGATTGTCGGTGGTAACATTCCCAGCGGCGACCACAAGCGATTGAAGGAACTGGGCGTTGACGGCGTCTTTGCGGTGGGGACGCCGCCCGAGTCCATCGTCGAGTTTATCCGCGAGAAGGTTTCATGAAATCCGAGATGGAAGCGGCCCTCAGTCCCCTTTTGAATGAGTCGGGGATTGAGATCAAGTCGGTCTATACCGCCCGGGACGTTGAAACAAGTGGAGGTTCGGATCGCATCGGCGCTCCGGGGGAGTTTCCCTTTACCCGGGGCATTCACCAGCACATGTACCGCAAACGGCCCTGGACGATGCGGCAGTATGCCGGTTTCGCAAATCCGGAGGAGACCAACCGGCGCTTCAAGTACCTTATTGCACACGGTCAGACGGGACTGAACGTCGCTTTTGATCTACCGACGCAATGCGGGCTGGACTCCACCGATCCCCTCGCTGAGGGCGAGGTCGGCCGCGTCGGGATGGCCGTGGATACGTTGAAGGATTTTGAAACTGCTTTCGAGGGCATCGACCTGGACCGCATCACCGTCTCTTTGACCATCAACGGATCGGCGGCCATACTGATGGCGATGTATTTTGCGATGGCCGAGAAACGCGGGTATGAGATCGCCAAACTGCGCGGAACCGCCCAGAATGACATTCTCAAGGAATTCATCGGGCGCGGGACATGGATCTTCCCGGTGGAACCCTCGATAAAGCTCGTCGGCGACACCGTTCTTTACTGCGCAGAGAAAGCCCCCCTTTACAGTCCCGTCAGCGTGTGCGGATACCATATCCGTGAATCCGGGGCCAACCCCGTACAGGAAATGGCTTATGCTTTCTGCATTGCCAAGGCGTATATCGACCAAGTACTCGACCGCGGTTTGAGCATTGATGACTTCGCTTCGCGGCTTTCCTTCAATTTCGACATTCACGGCAACCTGTTCGAGCAGGTTGCGAAATTCCGCGCCGGGCGCCGCCTCTGGGCCGGTATTGTGAGAGATCAATACGGGGCGAAGAACCCCCGTTCCATGTGGTTGCGGATGATCGCCGGCGGTGGGGGTGGGGGCTTGACCGTCGAAGAGCCGGAGAACAACATCGTACGCGGGGCCTACTATGCGCTCATCAGCGCTCTTTCCGGGACTCAGACCATGGCCCTGTGCTGCTACGACGAGGCCTACACGATTCCCTCCAAGAAAGCCGCCCGGCTGTCGCTGCGGACCATGCAGATCCTGATTGAGGAGATGGGCTTGTGTGACACGGTGGATCCGCTCGCGGGCTCCTACTACGTGGAGACGCTGACGAACCAGATGGAGCAGAGCATTCAAAGCGTAATGGATGAAGTGGACGAACAGGGGGGGATCGTGCAGGCCATTGCCCGAGGGGATATTCAGAACATAGTGTCTCGCCAGGCCTTCGAGCACTTGCGAAAGGTAGAGAGGGGGGAGATTCGCAAGGTCGGCGTGAATTGTTATCGGATAGAAGAGGAGCAGGAGGAGCACGACGTCGAGTTGCATCCGTTCAATGAGGAAGCGTGCAGGGAACAGATGAGGCGGCTGGAGGGTGTACGGGCGGGGCGGGACGATGCGACCGTGAAAGGGGGGTTGGAGAAGGTTGTGGGCGATGCCAAAGCCGGCCGCAACGTCATGCCGAGCATTATCAATGCGGTCAGAGCCTACACCACCGTGGGCGAGATCACTCACTGCCTCGTGGAGGCATTCGGGAGATACAGCGAGCCCATTCGTTTCTGAACAGTTGTGTGACCGCCATGGGGCCGGCGTCGCTCACAGCATCACCCGTACATCGGCGGCAACTGCCCCATGGGGGTAAGCGAAGATGGGGTTGATGTCCAGCTCCTCGATCTCGGGATTATCCACGAGCATCTGCGAGACTCGTTGAATCGTTTCGGTCAGGGCGGATAAGTCCACTCCGGCTCGGCCGCGAACGCCGGTGAGCAGTGGAGCGGCCCGCAGGGAGTGGATCATTCCTCGGGCTTCGCTCTGCGTCACCGGGGTTAACTTGAAGCTAGCGTCCTTCAACACTTCGACATAGATTCCCCCCATACCGAACATGACTACATGTCCGAGTCCCTCGACGGCTTTGGTCCCCACGATCACTTCACGCCCTGGGGGTAACTGCTGTTGAACCAGAAACCTGGGGGACGTCTCGGCGAATCGGGAAGCCAGCTCCCGGACATGGGCGGTTAGGGCGTCACTGTCGCGAATGTCGAGAACGACGCCACCGCTGTCGCTCTTATGAAGGATGGACTCGGCATCGACTTTCAGAACCACCGGATAGCCGATGTTCTCCGCAGCCGTGAGGCACTGCTGGAGGTCGTCAGCCAGGGTGCATCTGGCGACGTCGATCCCATAGCAGGTTAGCAGAGCGTACGCATCCTCGGCGGAGAGATTCGTCCGGCCCGCCCGCTTGGACGTTTCGATGATTGACCGGGCTTTTGAGATGTTCAGATCTTCAAACGATGCCGGCCTTTCGGCCGATCGGCCCCGGAGTGCAGCATAGCGTCCCATTGCGGCGAGGACTCGGGCGCCGGTCTCGGGCATGTCATAGGTCGGCACGCCGCTGTCGCGGATTACCTCGAGCGTCTGGGCCCATCCCTTCTTTTCGGTCATGACGGTGGCGACGATAGGCTTTGTCGATCGGCGGTTGGCTTCGGCGATCGCATGGGCGACCCCGAGGGTATCCACGAAGAACGGGGTCACGAAGTTCAGGAGGATCGCGTCGACACCGTCGTCTGTAAGAAGGGCGGTGAGGGCTGCGGTGAAGTGGTCCGGACCGGCGGTCGCCAACACGTCGATGGGGTTGTTGATCGACGCTTCCGGGTAGAGCTTTTCTTTCAGGAATTCCTCGGTCGGCTTTGACAGGCCGGGCATGACCATGCCGCCCTCGATCAGCTCATCGGTGGCGATGATGGCCGGTCCGCCGGTGTTGGCGATCATACCCACGCGATTGCCCGCGGGGACCGGCTGGGACGCAAAGCCGACGGCTGACTGGCATAGTTCTTCAATGTTGCGGAAAGAAACCACCCCGGCCTTCTCGAACATGATCTCCGCGGTGACGTCCTGGGTCATCATTCCCCCGGTGTGCGACGCGACCGCTTTAGCCCCTTGGGCAGTTCGACCGGCCTTCATCGCCAGGATGGGCATTTTACGGCTGACCTCCGTTGCAGCCTCCAGAAACGCCCGCGGGTCCGGCAGGCTCTCTACGTGCACGACGATGACCCTGGTCTGCTCGTCTTGGCCAAAGTGCAGGATGATCTCGGGAATCGACACGTCGCAGGCGTTGCCGTTGCTGGCGTAGTGCCGCACCCCGACCCCCAGCTCGGTGAGGCGCTGATGGATCACCTCGCCCACTCCGCCGCTCTGGGCGACGATGGAAATACGCCCGACGCTGGGTCTGGTGAAGGTGAAGTTGCAGTACGCCCGCACCTCCTTGTCGGTGTTGATGATCCCCTGGCAGTTGGGGCCCAGCACACGGATGCCGGTCTTGGCGGCGATGGTAACGAGTTGCCGCTCGAGGGCCGCCCCCTCCCCACCGATCTCGCCAAAGCCGGCCGTGTTGACGATAACCGCCTTGACTCCCTTTTTCGCGCAGTCCTCCACGCAGGTGGGCACAAGCGTGCTTTTGATGACAATGTGGGCGACGTCCACCGCCTCGGGCACCTCGAGGATCGACGGATAGGCCCGCAGCCCGCGAATCTCACCCCCCTTCGGATTGACCGGGTAAATCGAACCGGTGTAGCCGAATTCAAGAAGGTTCTCGATGATCCGGTAGCCTATGGTCAGCTTCCGATTGGAAGCTCCCACGACCGCGACCGCCCGCGGGCAAAACAGCGCGTCCAGTCCCATCGTCCAACCTCCCGTCAGGGCCCGTTCTGCGGACCGTACCCATTGACGCCGGGCCATCATAACGGGAAAAGGAGTCCCGCAAAGCGCGTTTTCGGCTTGACCGGCACAAGGGCGTGCTGACCGCCTTGCAGACGGACGGTCCGCTTTATTTCACCACGCTGAAAGAGCGGCTCGACGTGGCTGACGGGGTGATAGGCCTGCACCTGCGAAAGCTGGAAGACACCGGCTACATCGCCTGGAAGAAGGCGTTTGTCGGTCGGCGTCCCAAGAGCACTTATCGCATCACCCCCCGGGGCCGCAAGGCCCTGGCCAACTACCTCGATGCCATGCGCCGCCTGATCGACGCGGTCGCAGCCAGCGAGGCCGGAGGGTGACGTCAACACCCGACCCGTAGGCTTCGGTCCGCGCGGGGACAATTAGCGTGTCCGGGATAGACATGAAACCCCCTACGGATCGGAAAGGACGTTCTGGAAGCCGGCGAAGTCGGTGAGGTCGATCTGGTCGTCGGAGTTGAAGCCGAAAGCACGGCAGGAGGAGGGCACGGGGGATTGGGCGAAGCAGTTCTGGAAGGCGGCGAAGTCGGCAAGGTCGATCCGCCCGTCGGCGTCGGCGTCGCCGCGGACGAAGGTGTATTGCACTACGTTGGTGATCACCCCGTCGTCGATGATAAAGGCTGTGCGCTCCCCCATGGGGATGGGCCGATCGAGGACGATCTCCAGCGTCTCCGGCCCGTCGTTATCCCGCCGCCAGGTCTGGGTCACCACCGGGACCTCCCCACCGGAGACCTGGACGGTGATGTCGTCGATGTAGACGTAGTTGGGCGAGTCGAACGTCACCGCGAACCGATCAAGCTCGCCGTAGTCGTCGGAATCAAGGAACCCGCTTGGCGGGTCAGACGCGGCGATCGGCTCACCATAGGATATCGTCCCGAAGCGGACGAAGTCCCAGTGGTTGTGCATGTCGGGAATCCAGTCGTCAAGACACCCGCCGCCGCCCGAGAACTGCAGGGTGTGGTAGCCGTTCCCGCTGTCATCCGCATCGATGATGAAAACCTCTCCGTCGACGGACACCCGGTAGTTGATCCCGTCGAGGCTCTCGTAGCGATAGGTGTGGAACTCGTCGAGGGCCAATCCGAGGACGAAGTGGGAGGCGCTCCCCGAAACGACGGCGTCACCGTACATGAAAACCACCTCTAGAGTCCCGCCGTACTTGAGGCTGAACCGGCCGTCGCAGGTGTAGGAATGCGGGGGGATGGGATGATTCGAGCGAAACCGCCACTCGACCCACAACGTCGGGGGCGGGTCGTCGGGCGGCTCGGCAATCCGGTAGGCGTAGTTGGCAAGATCGCCGACATAGGCCCAATCGAGCACGAAGTCCCCGTCCCGGACGCTCTCGGTGCACGGGGGGTCGCAAGGATCGTAGATCATCCACCCGGCCGACTCGTCGTACGGGACGACGTCGCCCTCGTACCGGTACAGGAGCTCGTCGGCCGCGGCACCCACGGCACTATAGGCCACCGCCGCGACAATCAGCGCGTCTCGCAAAGACATGACAACTCACCCCAACAAAGGGCCCTGAAACCAAAGCGTACCACGACCTCGTGGGATTGTCAATAGCGCCTAAGTTTCGCTGTGACAAGCAGTTACGGTGATTGAGCTAGGCCCAAAACAAGCGAACAACGATTGGTCTCTTCGCCGCGGTGCGGGGCGGGCGGTTCGAGCGCGGACTGTCCAGCCCGCCGTTTGTGACGGTT
>SDBU01004832.1_pt1 | contig 16345 bp, 9 predicted proteins | sample 2277071 | NCBI WGS metagenome assembly SDBU01 (sample SAMN10397929, study PRJNA504765) | marine sediment metagenome | isolation source: marine sediment core GS08_GC12, 126 cmbsf | place: Arctic Ocean: Gakkel Ridge, Loki's castle | collected 2008
GCATAAGTCCATCAGGGGGAAAGGCATAGGATTAGCAGTAGCTCGGCGGCTTATCCTACTGCACGGCGGGAATATGTTTATTCAAAGCCAAATTGATAAGGGGACAACTGTGAAAATCCAACTACCGCTACAGCCCGCAGATGGAACATCCCGAGAATCGGGGGTGATAAATTCCTATTATTGTCAAGAAGGTGGAACATATGGCAGCTAAGTGTATTCTGATTGTAGATGATGAAAAACGTCAGCGCAATACCATAAAGGATTATTTAGCAGGCGAAGAGTATCTCCTTTCCGAAGCGAACACATTAGATGCTGCCCGCTCTCTTAGTGTTAAGGAACAACCTGATTTGGTTCTCTTAGATGTGATGTTGGGAAATGTAGATAGCGTTGAGATGCTCAAGGGTGAACAGATTAAATTCTGCGCGCCGGTTGTGATTATTACCGGGCGCAGAGGTGAGCATCTTCGAGAGGATGTAGTCGGGCAATTTGGCGTAGTGGATTTTCTTTATAAACCCTACACCGAGAACCAACTTCGTGAAACCATCAAAAAGGCTTTTCAGCGGGAAGTTCCTTTGGTGGACGTTCGTCATCAGCTTACGGCTAATTACGATGAAAAGGTGCCTTTTTCAGAAATTGTGTGTGCCTGCAATGCAATGGTCGAAGCGCAAAATCGCATCAAAGGCTTTGCGAATAGTAACGCCACTGTGCTCATCCGCGGAGAGTCTGGCACAGGCAAGGAGTTAGTTGCTAAGCAGATTCACACCCAAAGCAAGCGAAAAGGCAAGTTTGTGGCGGTCAATTGCGCTGCTATCCCGGAGACGTTGTTAGAAAGCGAGCTTTTTGGCTATGCGCCCCAATCTGGGATTGCAAACGCCAATCCTAATGGAAAACCCGGCAAGTTCGAGTTGGCTTCAGGTGGCACCATATTCCTTGATGAGATAGGGGATATGCCTTCTTACACACAGGTGAAACTGCTGCGGGTTTTGGAAGGGCAAGAGGTTGATAGATTAGGTGGAACTGAGACAATTAAGGTAGACGTCCGCATCATAACCGCCACCAACCAGGATTTGGAAGCTCATGTTCGGGCGAAGGAATTTCGGGAGGACCTTTACTACCGCATAAAAGTCGCTGAAATTTGGCTTCCCCCTCTTCGGGAGAGAGGGGATGATGCGAGATTGCTTATCGAACATTTTCTAAGGGAGGCTGAAACCGAAACCCAGCAGAGAAATCCTGAACCCAAAATCCAGCGAAGTTTTGGAATTACAGAAGAAGCACTTTCTTTGTTGCTGCGCTATCGTTGGCCCGGCAACGTTAGGGAGCTAGAACATGCTATCGAATCAGCCGTTGCGTTAGCATATATACATGGGGATGTGATTACCAAAAAACACCTGCCTGACCATGTAGTGGACTATCAGCCGATGGCTTTGACAAAGACTGATGTTTTTGAATCGAAACTGTCTGATGCTGTCTCCGAGTTGGATTTTTCTGCGCTGACGATGGAGGAAATTTCTCAGTATATGGATTACCTCAAATTCCGCCTTCTTTCTGGTGTCTTACAAGCTTATGGCGGGAATCAGGCGGAAGCAGCGCGGCAATTGGACGCAGGGGAGAAATTCTTTAGCCAGGTAGGGAGTTTTTATAAACGATACAGGCGTGAGCGTGTTAAAGAATAATATTCGCTTTTTTCACAGGTGGGTGACCGATTTTGCCCGTCAAAATTCATTGGACCTATTTTCAAAAGGAGGCTCGCATGAACGAAGTCTTACGCCAACTCAGACGCAACACGGAAGATTTCTGGGAGGACTTGAGGAGACCCGAGGCGAATACAACCGATCTGTACTTCCGTAGATACATTGGTGACTTGTTGCCACGAGAGAAGGAGATGTGGGATTTGCCCCCGCCGCCTTTTGAGTGTGACATTCTCGTGTTGCTTGTTGGATTCTCTTATGAACCGTTATTACAATCGATTTGTTACTACAATCCGAAATCGGTCTTGCTCGTCCTCAACGAAAGGTATGGAGAAGATAAAAACCACACAAAGATGAGGGCGATACTTGAAAAGCTTATCAAGGAGCTTTCTGAGAAGAGGTTAATAAATCATGAACCAACGGTGATTAAGAATCAACCCGCCTTTGTTGTCGATCAACCCGAACAGGTTTTCCGTTTTCTCCGGGAACACCTGATTAAAGAGCTCCAAGATGGAAAAAAGGTTATCATCGATGTCACCGGTGGGAAGAAAAGCATGGGAAACGGTGCATCTCTTTTCGGTGCGTATACGAATACCCCAATCTCCTACGTCGATTTCGACGATTACAATCCTCGTTCTGGTCGTCCTTACGGAGACTCTCCTCGAATCGGTTTGTTTGAAAATCCCTATGAAGCTTTCCAACTCCGCAACTGGGAGCAGGTGAGGTTCTACTATAATCGATACGCTTTCCGCACGGCGTATGAAGTCCTTGATAAGATTAAGGCAGCGATGGCAAGTTCTTTGGAAGGGGGCGATGAGGCGGAGAGTCGTATACCGTTGTTTGAGACGCGCTACATCGAAGCGGTAAATCGGCTAATTGATGTATTGAAATTTTACGAACTGTGGGACAATGGGAACTATCACGATGCGAGAGAGAAGTACAAGGGAATCCACGCGGTGCTTCCGGGCTTTTCGCCACCATATGCCGTGGATGTGCTTGGAAGCTATTGGCCGCATGGCGATAATCTGCTCAAAGGGCTTGAGACACTCGAACTTGGTGATACTCAAGCTCAAATCCCTTCGTTTTATGTCCGCAATCCAGACCTGCTCATCTACGCTCAGGATGAGTTGGGGAAAATCGAACGTCTAATCGAATTCAATCAGGATTATCGCTCTGCACTAATCCGCTCCGTTGGTTTAGGTGAAGTCCTCTTGAAAGCCCGCATCACCTGTTTGTGGGAAGAAGAGTTGCTGGAGATTGCTGAATGCGATGAGGAAACTCAAGAACCGAAAGACTTCCACCCGATGAAGAAACTTCCGCCCGAAATCATGGACTGGTTTGATGAGATTCGCAAGGGTGTGGTACTTTCGACAAATTTGCCTCCTGTCATTCTTGCGCTTCGTGCTCGTCCGGGCAAAAAGGAGCTTAAACCCTTTTACTGTAAATCCATCAAGTCATTCTTCTTTGTCCGACGATGTCATCCTGAAGCCCCACTTGTAGACAAAAAGATCTTCTTCAAGGATGAGCAGACGCAACTTCGTCACAAAGCAGCACACACGTACCTCTCTGTGCCTCAGGAATATGCCGAAGATGTGTATTTAAAGGTTTTAGAGAACTTTGATGACTTTGTCAAAAATTGGGCGGATTTCATGAAATCTCCAACGAAAAATGTCAATCTTGATGATGCAGGACGGTTTGAAATCGTTGATTGGGAGTTGTTGTGCAAGTGGTGTAAGATTGATGAATTTCTGCCGCCGATTTCAGAAGGAAAGGAGAACAACTAATGTCTCAATATCTGCTTGCGGCTGAAGCCGACCAGATTCAAGACCTGCTGTTCCGTTCGTCCCAACTGCGCGAAGTTGTTGGGGGAAGCCAACTTCTCACACGATTTTGTGCGGAAGGGGCGCAAAAACTCCTCAAAAAACATGGTGGGAATCCAAAGGAGGACATTATCGTCGCTGATGGGGGGAGTTTTCGGATTCTGTTCCCAAATGAACAGAAAGCAAAGGAATTTGGCAATGACCTCGCGGAGCTCTATCGTCTTGCGCTGGGGAGTTCGTTGACGGTTGCCGATCCGGTTGTGTGTAATCTGGCACAGTTTCAAGATGCCAATCGTGCTGCACATGACAAATTGCGTTCTGCCAAACGCGTTCGCAAGGGAGCGGTGGCGGGTGTCCATCTTCCCTACATGGCGTTTTGTGAGTCTTGTGGTGTACAGCTTGCGACGGGACGCCATCAGCGAGAGGGACGGGCTCAAGCCAATTACATCTGTGATTCGTGCCGAAACAAGTTGCACGAGCGGGGGCGGAGGCCAAGCGATTTTCTTGATGCCTTCCGAAAAGCGGTTACGGATACATCAAGCCTTGAGCCTCCCGCAGAAGCTGAAGAGGTCGCTCAATTGGATCCACGCCGCTATGTCGCCTACTTAATAGCTGATGGAAATGGAATGGGCTTTTGGTTTGGCAAGTGCCCGGATAGAGAGGGAATGAAGTCGCTTTCACAGGCGCTCTCTCAATCTCTTCTATTTGCGTTAGCTAAACCTTGCGCCAAGCTCTTAGAACAGGAAGAGGTGCAACAATACCCCAATCTGCTTCCCGTCCTACCATTAATTCTCGGTGGGGATGACTGTTTTGCGCTGATACCTGCGCCGTGGGCAATCGATTTCGCCCGGCGTTTCTGCCTCGCTTATGAAGAGGCAATGACACCAGAAATTCAAAAATTGGATGGTAAGAAGGCGACAATTGCCGCCGCCGTGGTCATCTGCAAAGCAAACTATCCGTATTATCATGCTCGCGAACGGGGTGAGTTGTTGCTCAAAGATGCCAAGCGGCTCGTGAAAAGCCTAAAGGTCCGATTTAACATCAACCTCTCCGCTGTGAGTTTCGAGGTAATCACTGGCAATGAATCGATTCAACCCACTGAAACCGAAACCGCCGTTAGGTACCAATCGACGTTATGCCCTTACCTTGTCAGTCAGGGGCAACTCCCGGAGAACACAAAGGCTTCCGGCATTCTGATCGATGCCTTGCTTGAGCAGCGGCACAAGTTGCGTTCGATTTCTTCCAAGCGACTCACAGAAATTCGCTCGCTATACGCTCCTGACCAATTGGCAGAGATTGGCGACTTAATAGACTGGAATGATTACCTCAAAGTCTTGCTATCGCGTATCGGTAGAAATTCAGAGCATCAAGTGTTGATTCAAAACGCTTTCAAGTCTTTGGGTTCTTTCGATAATGACAGCAAACCGGGGTATTGGTTGAGATTGGATCGTCCCGCTCTGAACGGGAGTCCCATAGGACATGGCATTCCTGACTTGATTTCTGCTTGGGATTATACATTCGATCTCGACAAAAAACGCACCGAATATTATGGGGAGGAACAATGAGCACACAATTAGATTTTCGCTTAACATTAATGTCTGATTATCACGTCGGTGCTGGGCATGGAGAGGGACCACTGGTCGATTCTGCATTGTTACGTGATAGTAATGGCATTCCGGTATTGAGGGGAACGACGCTCGTTGGGCTATTGCGAGATGCGCTTTATGAGCTTCTGCAAACCAAATCTCTTTTGCACCATCGCAAATGCGAACAATCTGGAAAATCTGAACCCTCATATTGCGGACAGTGGGAAGATGTCGAAGCGCCATGCCCAATCTGCCGCCTGTTTGGTACCCCCAAGTTCCCTAAGCGATGGCACATCTCATCCGCCCGCCCAGAGGGATTGGAAATTCCCTTTGCGACAAAGAGGAATAGATCTCTGGGGGGCAATGTCATTGCAAGGTCTTCAATCAATCCTCACACCCGCCGCGCCGAAGAACACAAACTGTTCAGCCACGAATTGGGGAGTCAACAATTCGTCTTTCGTTTTAGTGCACTGTGTGAGTGTGATGATGACGATGTGTTGCCAGAGGCTGCGTTGCTTGTGGCTGCGGCGCGTTTTCTGCGAAATTTCGGTGCCAACCGCCGTCGCGGATGGGGCGAATGCAGGTTGCACCTTGATGGCGATTGTGGATTGCAGAATGTGGATTTCGGATTAGCAGGCGTTGCTCCGAATTCCACCATTGAGGAATCCCTCTTAGATTGTTTTAAGCACTATTGGATTGATGGCCAACCCCTTCCATCTCTAACTACAACTATCGACTCAAAACCACAAACTGTTGCTTTGGTAAGCGAAGAAGAGCAAGTGTCTCAAGCACCTGTTCGTTTTCTCGTCATTGCTCGCACCGATGAGCCATTGATTTGTGCAAGACGCGCCGAAGCTGGGAATCAATTCGAGACGCTATCATTCATTCCGAGCAGCACGTTACTCGGCGCATTAGCGGCACGGGTTGCTAGTCGATGGAATCTCAATTCGAACACATCAGTCTATCAGGACTTCGTGCGCCTTTTCCGACGGGGCTTCGCTCGATTTCCATTTCTTTATCCCGCCTACTTTTATGAAGATCTGAACTGGCTGTATCCCGCAATTCCCGCCCCGCTGGATCTGCTGACCTGCAAAGTATATCCGGGCTTTTCTAAAGATAAGGACATCGTAAGACACGGTATTTTCTCCGGTACAACAGAAAAAAATCTCTCATTATGTCCTTTGTGCAAAGAGCAAAATAAGAAGATGGATGTACCGCTAGAATCACTCGGTGGATTTGTGGCATTAAGTAACAGCCCAAAGAACTTTTCTGCGCGAAGACATTCCGAAATGCACCCGCGCATCAATCCGAAAACCAAGCGCGTTGGCAATGAGGGTTTGTTTGGTTACACCGTTCTTTCTGAAGGACAATACTTTGTCGGTGAGATGTTCTTTCAGAATGAACAGGCATTTCAAACGTTTGCCCAACTTACCGGACTTCCCCCCGAAGGAGAATCCTTCACATTGCGTCTGGGCAAAGCCTTCCGTCGGGGATACGGACTAACCACCCTTCTGCTTCAGCGGTTGGATGCGAACGCTCATGAGCTGTGGATTGGACAATCTATCGAAGATCGAGTTCAAGCGGAGCAGGATATCGAGGTCGTAATGACCTTGTTGACAGATACGATTCTTTCAGCTTCCTTTGGTTGTTCGACGGCTGACTCAATAACCAGCGTACTCTCTGCTCACTTCGGCGAGACTGTTGAAATGTTGGTGGTACCCAGTTTCGTAAAAACCCGTATGATTAGCCCTTTCAATACGCACCTCGGTTTGCCACGCAAGCAAGAGACCGCAATCACAGCCGGCTCGTCTTTTTCCTGCCTATTTATGGGGCTTGAACCTGAAAAGCTCCATGATTGCTTAAAAACGCTGGAGCATCAGGGAATCGGCGAACGTCGTTGGGAGGGCTTTGGACGGATTGCCTTCAACCACCCCGTCTATGAGGAATGCCAATCGATTAATAATGATGACACGTACATTGAGCTTCCTGAATCGATTCAGCTTGGCAGTACCGAGAATTTTGAGCAGCATTTTGCAAAGCGAGAACGAGTGTTCCAAGGCGATTGGGAACGAAACTTGAAGGAGATTATTTCCGCAAAGGCATCCCGTCGAACGCCGTGGGAAGCCGTCGCTCGCCTGCTTCGCCGCGATCTAATACGCACAATTGACGACATCAAGGCGGAGATAGAAGATTTGGGGAAAGGGGATAACGTGCTCGATTCAGTTCCCGAAGGACGGGACAAGGAGAATTTCTTTAAAACGAAGGGTGAGGCGCTAAAGAATCAAATCATTGCGGCACTTGACCAATTAGCGGAGCATAGCTACATTGAAAGCACCCCTGATTCAGAAAAATCACGGCTTCGTCAAATCGGCATCATGATGCTTGCCGAACACATCGCATCAATTGCAAAAGGTGCGAGCGAATAAACCATTCAAAGGAGGCATGAATCATGAAACAGTGTGTTATCACCGGTAAACTGGTTGCTCGTACCGCTATCCACATCGGGTCGGGCAAAGGCTTAGACACAACGGATGCCCCGTTATTACGGGACGCACAAGGGCAGTGGCTGATTCCGGGAACAACCCAGGGCGGTGTTTTGCGGACCACTGCGACGCGCATTGCGCCTCGGTTGAACATGGAGCCGTGTCAAGTGCTTACGACAGAGGATGGGGGGCCATGTTGTTGTCCTGTCTGTCATCTCTTCGGCAATCTGCAACCGAGTGAGCAAGAAGGCGAACAAGGGACAGAAGGAGACAACGTGCGGGCATCGCGGTTATGGGTTTATGATGCGCGCCGTTGTGCGAATGCGGAAACCACCATCCGAGATGGTGTCGGGATAGACCGAAGTAGCGGTGCAGCAGCCCGTACAGCGGCGTCGAAGTTTGATTTGGAGGTCATTCCCGCCGGTACCGCGTTCACATTCCGAATCGAATTAGAAAAAGCAAATGCAGACGATGAAGCGTTGTTAGCTTCTGCATTTGCAGAGTGGTGTGAAGGACGCGCATGGCTCGGTGGAAACAAATCTCGAGGACTTGGGGCCTTTGTGCTGCAAGACCTCTGCTGTTCGGAATACAATTTAGATGCTTCTGAATCCCTTATGAGCTTTCTGAAAAGCGATTCGCCTTGGGAGAGGGCACAGGTGCGAGCTACCTGGTTCGATGAAGCACTTACCGCCGCGCAAGGACAAGTCCGTCCAAACCATGTAACGGTGGCAGGCATTGCGCAGAACTTTGTGAGCGTCACGCTGACCTTGCAGGCAACAGGCCCGATGGTGACAAATGACATCACCACCGCCGCTTGGACTGGCTTTGACCATGCCCCGGCATTGCGGTTCATCCAGAAGCCGGGAAGTGCGGTTCTGCACGGTTCAGGAGTTCGCGGCGTCCTGCGCTCACACGCGGAGCGTATTGCCAGGACATTGGTTTTGCCCCGAGCTGAGACGGCTGATGATTTTCTCGCATGCTGTCCTGCTTGCAGTCCTGTCGAACCCAAACCGGAAATGCCGCTTGCCAGTTGCGATGCCTTGCTCAAAGATGCAGGCGTGAAGTCAGACGTTGAGGTGACCGATGAACAGCTCTGTCTGGCATGTCAACTCTTCGGCAGCACGCGGCGTGGCAGTCGCCTTCTCGTTGAAGATGCACCTCAACAAGGTACCCCCCAATACAAAATCATGGACTTTTTAGCCATTGACCGATTTACAGGCGGCGGACTGGATGGAGCGAAGTTCGATGCGCTTGTCCTCTGGAAGCCGACGTTTGAGGTTCGCTTGCATTTGGAGAACGCTGAACCGTGGGAGCTTGGTTGGCTAACGCTTGTCCTCCGTGATCTTACGGAGGGACATCTCTCTGTCGGTTTTGGAACATCTAAAGGCTTTGGCAAGGTCATCGTCAGCGATTGGAAGGCGGAGATTGGCTTTATCACGTCCACCGATTTTCCGGGCGAATCTTCTCTCATCAATGGACTGGAAACGTCACGAAGTGGGCTTTACCATCTCCTTAAATGTGAAAGTGGCGACACCGAAAAACGGGAGAGAGCTTATGCTCTTGCTGAGTCGTGGGTCGAAGCTTTTATCGACAAGATCGATTCATACCAACGGGGGGGGCAAATCCACCTGAAGGCTGATAGCTATTTCAATGACGATGTTTTCCCGCTCTACGACAAGGAGGTGAATCTCAGTGTCTGAGACGCAAAACGGGCTCGAGTTTTCACAATTAATCGAACAACTCGAAGAAGCTTTAATCAAGGAAGCAGATTTGCCTACCGTTTGGGGTGGAGAATTCCCTGCCGAAAGGCTTGGTGACTTCTTTAAAGCATGGTCACTTCCTCGAGATGATATGCCTTGGTGTTTGTGGGAACAAGTTGACCAAATCGTTTTGAATAAAAAAACCTTCCCAAACGACCTGGAATTGCTGGAATACGGACGTGTTTTTGGTGAGGGTGGTGATCTATCGCTTTCCCGCGATGGAGAGCGATTTTTATGGCACTTCGTTGGCAAGAAAGACGCAGTAAATCCCGAAGGTTTCGAATTGGCTGATGACTTTTGGAATCAACAAAATGGTCTCCGCTTCAGGCAGTGGGAAGAGGCAGCACTGCTGTGGGGCGAAAAGCATGAAACGGAAAATCGGTGGGTCGATGATCGCGTTGCTCGTGCGAAGTTAATCTATCCTGAAATGCAAAGTCTGTGTAAAGGTTCGCGTGTCGAGATTTATTATCGCATCTACACAAGCAGCGGTCAGATTCAATTGGTCTGGCTGCTTGGGTTAAGGAGGCATCATGAAAACAGGGAGAATTGACCAGTTAATCAATGACAAAGGATTTGGTTTTATCACCTCGGATGATGGCGGTGAGAGGGTTTTCTTTCACGCCAGAGTAGTATGTGGTGCGAGCTTTGATGGCTTAGAAGAGGGATTAGAAATTGAGTATGAAGCAGAAGTGACCGAAAGGGGACCACAAGCCACACTGGTTGAGGTACCTCAATACCGATTTCTGAATCCGTATAACTTCGTGCGGCCCCTTGACCCGGCCCCCAATTCAACGGAGGAGGGTGAGCTACCTCAAGCGACGAGTTCATTCGCAGAGCTTGGTGCGATGCTTCAGCGTTCGCCTGAAGTGTTTGATTCCACAGTGCCAGAGACAGACATCAAGCTGTTGGGGCGATGCCACCCGCCACCGCATGATCGATACGTCGGGTTAAGCGGACGGATTCGGTGCGAGATGGAGGCGAAGACGCCGCTGTTCATCTCGGACTCGGAAGGGATTTGCGTTCAAGAAAATGGACACAAAAGTTATCGTTTCTTTCGATTCGATAACGAACGCGCCCTGCCGGCAACTAGTTTGCGTGGACCAATCCGCGCAGTGTTCGAGGCGGTCACTCATTCCTGTTTTGCCATATTCAAAGGTGAGGAAAGGCTCTCCTATCGCCTCAAGCCGCAAGATGCGTTGGAGTGGATTCCGGCCGGCGTTGAGCGTGGAACTGATGACGAATTAAAGCTCCGCTTGCTGCCAGGGGCAACGGAAATCAGTCAGCAACCAAGCCCGCTCTACGCCGCATGGGTACCACTTTACAACCCTCTACAGGCAAGTTCAACGGTTCGTAGAGACCCACATTCTAATTATGCTGTGACCAGAGCGCCCATTCCTTTATCGGCAGGGTTAAGACATGGTGATGAATGTGCCGCACTCATCGAACTTATTGAATACCCGAAGCGACCACATTTTCAGTTTTGGACCGTGTTAGAGCTAAATACCGATCCGACTCTTCTAACACCACCTGACCCAACAAAGCGACAGAGAATTATCCCAAACGGCTGTTTTTGTCGTAACAACCAGAACATCGAAAACAAACATGACGAACGCTATTTTTTTCGAGATGCAAGCAATGCGAGTCTGCCACAGCCTCTGCCAATAGGGAAATGGGTCGAGGAAGATTATAACAAGCTGATTGATGAGTATCAGGAGCGGCATCGGGATGCTGTCAAGGAGCGGGAGGCGAGAGGTTTACCGCTCGATCAACCGGTTAGAAATGACCCCGCCTTTAGCAGATTCATTCCATATAAGGTATCGGCACATCTAGCCGATGGCGATCTGGTATACGCCAAACTCTCCGAGACGCAAAGGAATCCCCGTGTGGATTATCTGATTCCAGTGGCTGTGGGACGGATTTTCTATGGAAACAGCATCGGTGACCTTCTCTCTGAGTCTCTTGATGCGTGCGGCAAATATGAGGACCTCTGTCCTGCCTGTCGTACCTTTGGTTGGGTTAAGGATGCCTACAAAGAGAAATCGACCCAGAAAGATGATTCAAGCATACGGACTGCGTACAGAGGTCGACTTGTCTTCACACACGGAAAGCTGATTGAGTTCAAAGGAGAACTGCCACCAACCCCTCTGGCTATCCTCTCTTCGCCGAAGCCAACAACGACCCGCTTCTATCTGATGCCACAAGACGGCCAACCGCAGAATGGTTTCAACAGCGAACAAGCGGGTTATCATCAAGGAAATATGCTACGTGGTAGGAAGTTCCACCGTCATCATGGTGTAGCGAATCCAAGCGAATATCAACGGGAAGGTGGTATTAAGAACGATCAAAATCGCACTGTTCGCGATGCGCTGCAACCGGGTGCCAAATTCTGCTTTATGATTGAGTTTTCCAATCTCGCCCCACTTGAGTTCGGAGCGTTACTTTGGACGCTTGAACTGGAGGGGAAGGGATACCACCGTCTCGGATATGCGAAGCCACTCGGTTTCGGCAGCGTCAAGTTAATCGTGAAGGAACTCTCCATCTTAGAACCTGCCCAACGTTACCGATTACTTGACAACAATGGGTGGAAAACGGTTGATAAATCGAAATGGCAAACTTGGGTCGAGCAATTCAAGCAGGCAATGGCGGCAAAATATGGTGAACCGTCGTTCGACCATCTACCCAATGTGCGAGACTTGCTCGCGCTCTTAGGTGAACCCCAAATTGACCTTCCTATCCATTACCCTCGTTCAACCCCTTACCCTCAAGAAGAGGGCAAAAACTTCGAGTGGTTTGTCGGTAACAACCGAGAACCCAGGGGACCGCTCTACGCGCTCAAGCTAGCAACCGAGGATGACAGTCTCCCGTTGTTGGATAAAGACGGCAACGAGGTGTGAAACGCGAGACATGAAACGTGATTCGCAAATTATTCGATTTTATGGGGACAATTTAGAAAAAATGAAGCAAATTATCACTCAAATCCTTTCAGAATATACTCAACTCGAAAAAGAACTCGAGATGCTTGTTGGGGACAAAAAAGAACGATTTATCAGTGACATCTTGAGAGGATGAAGTGAATGCTCTTGGCGTGTCACTTGAGGAATTGAAAACGCAATTTACCAGGGTTTTTGAGGATTGGTCGAATATAGTCCGTGATTTCGTTTCCCTCAAGGAAAGTGATGCTATTGAGATAATTGGTGAGCGTATCTACCGTTTTGATGCCCTTGTCACAAATCTCTTTTTAGAGGACATGTTTTCTATCCTGATTAAGGTTGCATTTCGAAGTGAGCCAAAACTGCGGCGGATGTATGAAAAACGATTGGACAGTCTCAAAGACCGGATAGAACAATCGGTGTTACAACTCTACTCCAGCGCCACAAACTATTATGTGAAGGCTATATTGCTGCGAAGTATGGCGCAAATATACGATAGCAAAACCGACACGAAGAATCGGCTTATTGCCTTCGAGCAAATTCTCCCCTTCGTCTCTGAAGATAATACACTGTTGGCGAAAACGCTAGCGACAATTCTTCAGCGGGCTTTTGATGAGATGCTTCACCGTGAGAAACATGCTTCAGCAGTGGAAGCGTTTCATGTGCTGATGTACAACGGCGTTAGTCGGCAGGTAATCGATGAATTAGACCACTTCCTCTCTGATGAAAATCTAAAGAGGGTGAAAAATTGTCTCTATGACAATTATGACAACATCCGTCAAATTGTCGAATACCAGACTGAAGAGGATACGATTGACGAGAAGGCTCTAAAATCGGCTCTTGATAAATTCCAGCAAGACATTTCTAAGTTCGAGTCTGATGAGCAAAAAACACTGTATGAGAAGCTCCTTGAACTGTTAATAAGGTATCGGGAAGTGCGGACAATCTATGATTTCTTTGATTTGGTGGAGAAACGCTCAGATGAGGGTAACTGTATCCTCGACCTTTGCAAAACCATTGGAGAATTTTTGGAATTCAATTACGGCGGCGTTAAAGGCATTTTGGCTCGCGATGTTGACGAATTAAAAGACGCAGTCCAGCAGACCAAAAAGAATCTTAGAAATAATGCAGATAAGCTCGAAGAGAAGGTGAACTATTTCAGAGAATTGGAGTTTGAGAAACTTTCCGAGCGGATGGTGCTCCTCTCGGAAGCAATGGAAATATGTGACGAGTTGGGTTCATTGGTACGTGCTGAATTAAACTTGCCGATGGGCAGCCTGATAGAATACGATTTTGCTCAATGGAAACTACTCTTAGAGAAAGAGCGTGAATCTTTAGAGCAGCTTAGACTGTGGGTGATGTCGGACAATGAGGATAAACTAGAAGAATCTCTCCAAGAGGAAGCAAAGAAACGTGAAAATAATAAAACATCTATAGAACAATCCGAGAAAGAAATGTTTCTACTTCGCTACTTCTTCGGACGGTGCGCCCATGATATCGTGTTGAACGCATATCGGTGTTGGAATAGTGGGTTTCGATTTCTATACAACGCCTTTACACATATCTGGGTTGTTATCCCGTTTATTATCTTACCTTTTCTTTATCCTTTAGTCAGCAAAAAATTTCCCGCTCCTCTCTCTAATGATGCCTTTCTATTTGGCATCTATCTAATATTGCTCTCTTGTCTTATTCTCATCTATTTGGTGAAAGCTCTCGCTGCGTTAGCCATTCCCAAGCTGAGAGGTGCTATGCTTCGCTTTCTTTATCTCAGACTACTTTCTCCACGCATCTTAGGGGCAATGTTTCTGGCTATTGTGACAGTTGCACTGAGTGATGAGATGTGGAACTTCAGTTATCACAGAACGAGCGGAGAGATTATTCTTATCTGCTTGCTTGCACTTGTGTTTTCCGTAGGGTATCTGCGATGGGACCTATCCAAGACAGGGAACATAGAGCCCGTCAAAATCCGCCAGCGTGTATGGCAGGTGTATTCTACCAGCTTAACGAGTTCCTTTGTTATGATGTTGTTCATTACAAATTTGAAAGGGAAATCCATATTGCTCGATGAAGCAAATGACCCTAAAATCGCCAAACCCGAGTTGTTCAAAGTGTTTTTTTACCTGGAACAACGGATCGTCATTCAAACTTCCGATTATCTGCCTGCTGCTGTGAAATCGTGGTTTGGTCAACATATTTCCTTTCTTTCGCATTTCAACCAACAGTTTGTCATCTATCCGCAGATGCTTTTGATATGGACGTTTTTGGCGTTGTTTATTGGAATATTCTTGCAAAGCTTGTGGGAAGAGAAGCGCTTAAGTGACGAAGTGTGAGATATTAAAGAACATAACAGATGTCATCGGAAAGTGATTGCGGAATATTTGGAGAAGTTATGGCATGAAATTGTACACCTTTAGCGGGCGTGCCTTAAATGAAATTGTTCTGCTTTCCATCGACACTGGGAAATACTCGGAAGGATGCGTTTAATGTATTCATCAAAGATTGAACAAGCAATCATTACAGCGATAACAGCACACGCTCATCAGAAGAGGAAAGCTGGTAAGCCAACACCTTATGCTGCTCATCCGATTCATGTGGGGTTAATCTTGCAGAAGGCGGGATTTGATGAGGATACAGTGGTTGCTGGTCTTTTGCATGATGTTCTGGAAGATACGGAGGTGGGCAAGGAGAAAATTATAGAACAATTTGGAGAAACTATCTATAACATTATTGCGGAACTGAGTGAGGATAAAAGTTTGCCGTGGGAAGAACGAAAAAAACGCTCTGTGGAACATCTACTTTCGGCTTCTGAATCTGCCAAAGCGGTCTGTGCCGCTGATAAGTTTCATAACCTGAGTTGTATCTTGGAGGAACTTCGCAGAGGGAATCACAACATTTGGGCATCTTTTAGACGGGGAAAGAGAGCTTCTCTTTGGTTTTATCAGGCTGTTTTGGATGCGCTTTTAAGTCAATGGACGCATCCTATCCTTTCTGCGTATCGGGACATGCTGAACGAAGTGAAAGCATTGAGCCAATGACGTAAGGTAAGAATTATTGGAGAATGTGTGAAAATGGCAACTCTCATTTCATTGGTAAGCGACCAAACCATGCCCAACATTATCGCCGCTGTGGTGTTGAAACCTGAACAGATGGCGTTTTTGGTCACACAGAAGTTTATAAAGACGAATTACAGATACACGCTCAACGTGATTAAAAAGAAGCTGCCACAGGTTCAGTTCTCCCAAGAGCCGTATCCGGCGGATGCGTTCAGCATTGAATCGGCGCGGCAAGCGTGTCTAAAAGCGATTATTGAGCATGAAGATGATGAAGTGATTATCAACATTACAGGCGGGACGAAACTGATGAGTATCGGGGCTTTTCAGGCGGCGGTAGAGAGAAATTGTCCGGCAATCTATGTTGAAACGAATCAGTCAAAAATCATCTATCAGCATAATCCGCTGGGAAAAGCAGAACATGATTTTCCCACTGGCGATGATGCTTTGACTATCAAGGATTGCGTGGCGGCGCAGGGAAAATATATCGCGGATGATGAGCTGAGAATTTACACTGAGCGAGAATTGCGCTTATCTAATCTTATGGCGCAGCGAGCGGGGGCGATGGGACAACTGGCTAGAAAGGTGAAAATTGCTTCGAGTAAGCGATTGACAACAGTAGAATTTCCAAAGGCTTCTGGCGAACTACGAGATCTGGTCAATGTGCTGAAGGATTATGGATTGCTGAAAAATGTGCTGGCACATGGTTCTTATCGGCGTTTTACGGTCAATGATGGCGTTGAGGGGTGGCTTACTGGAAGATGGTTTGAAGCTTATGTGTTCGACCAGGCTATGCAGGCGGGATTTGATGATGTTAAAACAGGAGTGAATATATACTTTGCAGGAGGTCAGGTTTATAACGAGGTGGATGTGATGATTGCTCACAACGCTCGTTTGACTTTGGTTTCCTGTAAAACGGGGTATATGCACATTGAACACCTCGCTGCTCTGGTGACTTTGGCGGGCGCGGCAGGAGGACTATTCTCTGGCAAGGTGCTTGTCACAAATACGAATCCTTCCGATATTTT
>SDBU01004834.1_pt1 | contig 16339 bp, 13 predicted proteins | sample 2277071 | NCBI WGS metagenome assembly SDBU01 (sample SAMN10397929, study PRJNA504765) | marine sediment metagenome | isolation source: marine sediment core GS08_GC12, 126 cmbsf | place: Arctic Ocean: Gakkel Ridge, Loki's castle | collected 2008
TTTCGATGCTCTTGGGCCGGTATTCATGATCGGCAGCTTGGCGTCGGCGGGTAAGCAGCTCATCCACCTGGCGAAGCGCGTCCAGCGCAACCTTCTCACTTGGAGCTTGAACGACAATTAGCAAATCCTCCGGTCCGGCAGCTTGACCCTCGGGCGACAACATGTTGTTTTGACTGAGAATATTCTTATTCGCCTCTGTCCCCATCACCACGCCAGCATCTATGACATCGGGGAGAGCAGCGAGCTCTCGCTGCAGCTGCATGAGGATAACCGAGTCGTAATATGCCCCTGATCGGATCTCTACTTTAGAAACCATCATGACGACTTCACAATCCTTGGATAATTCACTTCGAGATGGATGATCCCACTGGAGAATCTCTTGGACGAGAGAAGCATTATTCTAGATTGCCCCTTGTTCCTGAAATCGGGCGACATCCTCCTTAGAGTAGCCCAACATCTCCGTGAGCACATCCTCTGTATGCTCTCCGAGCAACGGAGGAGGATGCCGTAGTTCGGCAGGTGTCTGATTGAGTTTATAAGGAAACCCTGTAAGCTGAATAGGGCCAGCTTGGGGATGCTCAACTTCCAATATCAACTCCCTGGGCTGAATTTGAGGGTGATCGAAGACCGCTGCTACGTCGTTAATAGGACCACAAGGTAGTCCTGCTTTGCGAAGGGCGCTTAACCACTCACTCGCCGGGCGCGAGGCGATAACCTCGCTGAGAATCTCACCCAATTCAACCCTATGAGCTACACGGTCTCCATTCGTCCTGAAGCGCGCATCATCCCTGAGATCTTGCCGATCAATTACCGCACAGAAGGTTTTCCATTGAAGTTCGTTAGCAACGCCGATGACGATCCAGCGATCTTGTGCGCGAAAAGCTTCGTAGGGAGCCAGGTTTGGGTGAGCATTCCCCATTCGACGGGGATCGTTTCCTCCGATCAGATAGTTGGATGCTACATTCGTTAAGAGCGCTACCTGCGTATCGAAGAGCGAGATATCGATGAGTTGTCCCTCATTCGTTTGGTCGCGGGCGCGCAGTGCCGCCAGGATGGAGGTCGCCGCGACCATTCCCGTCGTGATGTCCACGATCGGCACGCCCACCCTTGAAGGGGGGCCTTCAACAGGACCGGTGATCCCCATCATCCCCCCCTCGGCTTGGATCATCACATCATAGCCGGGTCGCTCGGCGTATGGACCGGTTCGCCCATACCCACTGATGGAGCAATACACCAGGCTGGGATTGAGTTTCTTAATATCTTCATAGCCCAACCCCAGTTTTTCCAGCACTCCGGTCCGGAAGTTCTCTACGAGCACATCACACAAACTCGCTAAACGCTGAATGACTTCTTGTCCTTCGCTGCTTTTCAAATTTACGGTGATGCTGCGTTTATTGCGGTTAACAGATAGGAAGTAAGCTGATTCGCCCGTGGGGTTGTCACCCGATTGCCCGACAAATGGTGGCCCCCATCCCCGGCTTTCATCGCCGCGACCTGGCCGCTCCACTTTTATCACCTCCGCACCAAGATCTCCAAGCATCATGGTGCAATACGGTCCGGCCATCGCCCGGCTAAGATCCAATATTCGAATTCCTTCTAGTGGACCCATTTATATTCTCCGTAAAACCTATGGGGTTGTGAGCCCCCATTCCGTTCTCCGAAAACTTCTTGGGGGATCCATATTCTTCGCTATTGTCGCATAAATTCGAGAGTCATTCAAAAATTCACACAGGACTCCAACATCGCAGTTGAGTACTGTTTTGATAGAATGTTTGGATGACGAAAGAAACGAATAAATGCTTGACCAGGAACAGGTACGGCTGGGTAATGTTGATGGGAATGGAGTTCTGCATGATCGCATTACTCATGGTGCTGCAGCAGTTACTAGCTTCGATTACTGATGCGATTGGATAGATTGTCCCTACGTATTAAAATTGTTGCCTGGAGATAATAGATAGTGGCTTATCATTCTTTTACGTAAGGTTGTCCAAGCGCTTCGGGCGTTGCCGCACCCCACTTGGTCCGGAACCACTTGGTTGACATAAGCAATAGAACGCCCAGGGTAATTATAAAGGGGACTGTCCTCCAGATGTACCTGGACATGACGCCAGGGAGCAACATCTGTGGATTGAGTGAGAGCTGCCACAAGGTTCCAAAAAGAATCGAACCTCCAAGTAGGATAAAAGGGTTCCACATCGAGAAAAAAACGAGCGCCAGTGCGATGAAACCCCGACCCGAGAGGAAGTTGTAGCTCCAGACTGGGTTGTAATCCAAGGAGAAAATGGCACCCGCTAATCCCATCAGCATTCCTGCGGTTATGACACATAGATAGCGAGTTTTGGCGATGTTGATCCCTGATACCTCAGCGACCGTAGGATTCTCCCCCACCGACCTTATCCTCAATCCCAAGCTTGTCTTGGAGAGCACGAACCACGTTGCCACGGTAAGCACAATTCCGAGATAAAAGAATGGAGAAAGACCCTGGATCGCAGGTATCCTTTCCATTCCCAGGGGTCCGGTATATGTGCTGCCGATGTAGGTGGTGAGACCGAAGCCAAGGATCCATATACCCATTCCGCTTACAACCTGGTCGCCACCAAGCGTTATGGAAAAAAATCCGTGGAGAAGTCCGAGCAAACCTCCGATGGCAATTCCCACTAAGAAGCCGAGCAAGTAGCTCCCGGTGGTCTTCGCGGTGATGAAACCCAAGGTAGCGCCGAAAAGCATTACACCCTCGATCCCTACGTTTAAAACCCCTGAGCGCTGTCCGATGAGTTCGCCGAGAGCCGCAATCGTGAAGATCGTTGAGGCGTCGAGACTTCTAACGAAGAACTCCCACATCTATGCTCTCCTTCCTTGCTTTTACCCGGATAATCCTATAACGGTAAAAATATTGAAAAGCGACGAGCGTCATCATTAGAACGCCGAGCAGGGCAAAATCCACGCCAAAACTCATACCAAGTTTTCCCTGGACGAATCTGCCCCCGATCGATAAACCTCCGAAAAGCAGCGCTACTGGGATCGCGGCGATAGGGTTACCCTGGGAAATCAACCCACAAATAATCCCATAAAACGCCAGATCGCCAAAATAGCCATACGTCCTTGCGATTTTATAAACCCCGGGAACCGCGGCAAAGTAGTGATACCCGGCCAGGCCCGCTAAAGCACCGCCCATAACAAAAACCAGGAGGGGGATCAACAATGGACTGATTCCCGCATATTCGGCCGCAGTAGGATTGTGCCCATATGCTTTTATTTTGTAGCCGATTTTGGTTCTTGCGAACATAAAGTACAACAGCAGTGCAGCCCCAAGGGCGATGAAGATCGTAAAAGGGACACCCATGATCAATCCTGGTTGCAGGGAAGACGGCAATTCGAAGCTTTCGCCTCTCCCGCCAGGGTTCATGAAAGGACCTCCCTCTTTGATCATGAAAGAAACCACCCAGAAAGTGATGAAATTCAACATCATCGTTACAACAATCTCATTGAGGTTGAACTTCCCTTTTAAAAATCCTGCAATCGCGCCAACTCCGATACCCCCCAAGGCTGCTGCGATCAACATGAATAGGATGATGAGTTGAGGGGAAACTCGCAAGGATTGGAATTCATTCACACCAAAGGCATACAGAACTGCGTATGCAGCCAAGGTACCGGTATAAAGCTGCCCGGCCATCCCGATGTTCCAGAGCCCTGCTTTAAAGGGAATGATGAAGGCGAATGTGCACAACAAGATGAATATGAACCGGTTAATCGTCAACGGTAGACCAAAGGGGCTAGCAAAAGCGTAGGAGAAAATCTCGCGATACGCGACCAGGGGGTTGATCCTGGCCAAGATGAAGATCAAGCTAAAAAGAGCCAAAGCGCTGATGATTGCCAGGATCGATATGGTCGCAGCTTGAATGCCGGATAACGACACCCTTTTCTGAAGCTTATACTCAAAGCCAGCGAGCCTCATATCTCTTCCTCATCCAGCGTTATCCCGGCTATCATCGCTCCCACAAGCTCCCTCTGGGCATTCTCTCCCGGGATGATGCCCATGAACTTTCCTTCATAAATCGGTGCCACCCAATCGCTCAAAGCTAAGATCTCGTCCAGGTCTTCAGAGACAAGAAGAACCCCTGCTTTCTTTTGCTTGGCTTGAACGAGTTTGTTGCGAACGAACTCTGTTGCCCCCACATCAAGACCCTGGGTGGGTAAATAAACGATCAAAAGCCTCGGTCTGCGCGAGAGTACGCGCGCCAAAATGAGCTTTTGAAGGTTGCCTCCGGATAAATTTTTTACCTTGATGTCGGCGGACGGTGCTACCACGCCATACTCTGCAATGATTTCTTTTGTCAACTCCCGTATCTTCCTGTAATCTAATAACCCTCGTTTGTAGAAATCGTCATCGAAGTAATAGTTCAGGGCGGTATTTTCCACAAGGGAGAATTCGGCAATCGAACCTACGTGTATGCGGTCCGAGGGGATGTATCCTATGCCCAACTGCCATCTTTCTAGGCTGGTTGAAAAGGTGATATCTTCTTCATCAAAAATCACCTTACCCCCCTCTACCTTTCGAAGACCTGCCAGCGCCTCGACCAATTCGCATTGCCCGTTGCCGGAGACTCCAGCAATGCCAAAGATTTCACCTTCACAGATGGAAAACGAAGCGCCTTTTAATGCCAGGTAACCTTTATCGCTCATAACCTCAAGGTTTTCAACTTGAAGGATGGGTTTCCCCTTCTCCACATGAATCCTTTTTGTTCTAAATATGACCTCTCTCCCTACCATCTCCTTAGCCAGGCTCTTCTCTGTTGCCAGTGCAGTATCTACGCAGGCCACAACCTTCCCTCTTCTTAGAACCGTGACCCGGTCGCTTATCCTCAGCACTATGGGGAGTTTATGGGTGATGAAGGGGACTATGGCGAGGTCATCTCTGGTCATAGATTGGATGGAAGTTAAAAGTTTCTCTGTCTCAAGAGGGGTAAGCGCAGAAGAGGGTTCATCCATGATGAGAACCTCTGCGCCGCGATAGAGTGCCTTTAGAATCTCAACGAGCTGCTTTTCCCCTTCGGAAAGCTGCCACACTTTTGCTTTAAGGTCGATGCTGAATCCGTATTTATCGCAGAATTCGTTGATCTCCCCCTCTGCTTTTTTCAGGTTAAGGACCTTACCCGCCCTGGGGTGACCGAGGATGATGTTTTCGATTACTGTGTGAGCGGTTACCAATTTGCGGTGTTGATGGACCATCCCAATGCCCAGATCGATCGCATCTAGAGGTGATCTGAACTTGACCTGCTTGCCGCCGATGTAAATCTCACCTTCGTCAGGTTGATACTGACCGAAGAGAATCTTCATCAGGGTAGTTTTCCCCGCGCCGTTCTCTCCCAAGACCGCGTGAATCTCACCCGCCTTTATCTCAAAATTTATGCGGTCATTGGCGACGACTCCCGGGAATTTCTTCGTGATTCCCCGCGCCTCTAAGATCGTTTCCCCGCGTTGAATACCTTGTGTGAGCACTTTTTGCACTGGACACTCTTCCGCGAGAAGGGCATTGACTCGTTTGCCAGCCTAGCTGTCTTCATCTGTGACCCAAGACAGCCGATACTCGGAATGGGTGGTATCGATCACTTCCAAGATTGCCTTATGATTGTAATTATCTGAATTTGATCCCCAAGCAGGCATGAGGCTCCCGCTCCTGGTATTTACGCTCAAGATTGGGAGTCTCATGCTTGTGCTTAGTCGAGTTAGTTATGCATCGACGTGACCGTGGATGACCCCTTAACGCTGTTTTACTCCAGGATCATCACACCTTTAACGTCGAAGTTGAACAGGGAGAGCAGCCACTCGTCAGTCGGCGTCTCGCCCGCGGCTTTAACCGTTGTCCCTGCAGCAGGAATGGGTGTGCCTTCGAGTGCCAGCCCAGTTCCGTTGCTGACGAAGGCGAGCTCGGTGAATGGATCCCATTCTCCTGCTATCATCTGATCCCTTCTATCCTTAACGAGCTGAACTATCGCATCCGGAATCAAGGGTAGTGCGGCAGGGCTGATGGCGTCCACGCCCACTTTATTGTCGTTCATAATGTCCACGGTGGGAACTTCAGTGCCGTCCGCCAAGACCATGGATGAATCCATGCCGAGATAAAGGACGGTCGTTGGATTCTCTTCTCCGGCCAAGAATTCGCTCAACATGTAGTTGTAAAGGACTTCCCAACGTGTATCGAACGACACGGCCACAGTGTCCGTATCCGACCAGCCGTAGAAGCCCACGATATCCATGTCCTTGCCGATGAACCAGATGCCTTGTTCTGTGGCAACATCGAGGGGAGATCCGGAATCGGTTTGCTGGGTGAGGACATCCACATCGTACTGGGTGATCAAGGTCTCTGCGATATCACGCTCTTCCGTGGGCAGGTACCAGTCACCGACATACTTCACGTATATATTGACATCTTTGTTGAGTAATGCGGCTGCATCCTGCACCCCGAGGATAAAGCCATTCTGCCGCCTGATGACCTGAACGGATGGGAATGCCGAGACGATGCCGATATTACCCGTTTCGGTCAATGCTCCAGCGATGAGCCCTTCCAAATAGAGCGCCTGGTACTGTCGCGGGAAAAGTCGAATGAAGTTTCTCTTTGTGGTTAGATCACTGGCGATAATCGAGCCAAAGTAAACATCCGGGTACTTGTCGGCGATATCTTTCAAGGGCATCCCCATAAATTCTGCATTGCCGATGACGATGTCAGCGCCGTCCGCGATCATTTCCTCTGCGTAGGGATTTGTGAGATCAGGCCCTACTTCCTCTCTGTAAACGTACTCTACATTGGGATATTTTTCAGCGATTCGTTTTCCTGCACGATCGTGGGCACCTGACCATGTGGTTCCCTCAATCACACTGAAATGCTCGATTGCCAGAACTGCACCCTCTGGTCCTTCATCAGGAACTTCTGCGGGCGCACACATTGCTGTTCCCAGAAGTATCACAGCCGTGACCACAAGAATACCAACCACTCTTAATAGCGCCCCATACTTCTTTGGAAAGAGTTTACTGATCATTTCCATTCTCCTCCTTCGGCATTTCTCGTTATTCGTAGCGGCTCAATCGTAAAATATTCTGTGCACAACGTTCTGCTTATTTTTCCTATAGATCCTCCTCCCGTAGAATGATATGCATTGTAGAGAATACTGTATTGCCCGTCAAATTTATGTACACGATTAATTTAACCGCATATCATGAGAAGAAAAATTCAGATTGGCTACCCAGTATGGTTCTCGAGGGAGTTATTGCCCATTCGGGATTTCTGCAACGGTCTCACCATTCTCTGAAACGACCATGCATCTCATGATGGTCTGTGCGAATTCTCCCTTCACATTAAGCCCCTCATTTAGGGTGTTGTCGGTATGGAATGAAGTACCCGCGCACTGATGCGTGTCTCGCGGTTGGAATCAAAAACAACTAGATCTGTGAGGGGATTTGTTCCGATTAACCATGAAATCGTGAATGGGGACCATCTATACACAGCCGCTCGGGAACACATTTCGCCTTCCCCAAAGTACGGGGACATTTAGCTTCACCATTTGCCAGGCGTAGATGGGGGAATTCATCCATCTGAACCGAGCCTGAACCTCATGATCAACCAGGGTTTCAACAGGTGGAAGTCTGGAAACACGCCTTCACTGAGTTCCTTTGAAATTAACGAATATGGCATGACCATATATGACACGGTCCCTAGTGGGGATAATTGAACCATACCGTTGCTGGACGTGAATAACTATTGGAATATAATTCGTGGGATTGAATACGGTGAAATTCGAGAAAAGGTTGCCAGATTATTAGCATTAAAAAGATTTATCGCTAGAAGGCACAAGAGTTCTTCCCTTTATGGTGGAAACAGGACTAAAAGGTTCTAACCTCAATGTGTGCGGAGAAGTGGTGGCCTAAATGTCAATTTCCCACTGGTTATTAGATCATCCTCGCGCTCTCGAGCGAGCTTTTATTTACACTGAATGGGCGCTCAGGAAGATGGAGCCTTTCATGCGCAAGCTCGGATTGCGCCGATTTGAATTATGGTTTCGCATGGGAGAGATCATCACTAAACGTCCGATTTTTGACTGCCAGATGTGTGGAGTGTGTAACTTACGAGGAACAGGGATGACCTGCCCGCTGACATGTCCAAAGGATATTCGCAATGGTCCCTGTGGAGGTGTTCGCATTGACGGGAAGTGTGAGATTATCCCAGACCTTGATTGTGTCTGGGTTCTTGCCTGGGAGCGCTCCGAGAAAATGCGCTGGTATAGTGACCGAATCTTAATTATCCATCCTCCACTTGACCGCAGTTTGGACGGCACATCAGCATGGTTGAATTTCCTTGAGGATAAGGATTGTTGTGCGCCACCAGGATGGCCGGATATATCCATTCCTCGGCCGGATACGCTTCTCGGCCGTGAGCATGCATCATGATAGAGAAGGGAAGCGCAGGTTCGGATCCCCAAAAACCTGTGCGGGCAAATAGCCGTCTCGAGAGAGTCTTACGAAGCGGGCGTTTCGCAGTGACCGCCGAGCTTGCCCCTGCAGATACAAGCGATCCCCAGGCGATTTACGATCGAGCGCTCGAACTGGCATCGGTTGCAGATGCCATTAACGTAACCGATGCAAGTGGTGCCCATGTGCACATGAGCAGCTTAGGCGCATGTGCGCTTCTTATCAGGGCTGGATACGAGCCTGTTCTACAGATCAATTGCCGCGACAGGAACCGAATTGCAATTCAAGGGGATCTACTCGGCGCTGCCGCTCTCGGTATTCGCAATGTGCTCTGCATCACCGGAGACGGCGTTCACGTTGGAGACCAACCGGATGCCAAACCGGTGTTCGACATGGACAGCATTCAACTCCTGCAGACAGCAAATATTTTGCGCGAGCAGGGAATGTTCTTAAGCCGCCGAAAGCTTGAATCTGCCCCTAAGTTCTTCCTGGGAGGAGCATCGAATCCCTTCTCCCCTCCGTATCACATCCGACCAATCCGCCTGGCCAAGAAAGTCGCCGCCGGAGCCGATTTCATTCAAACACAGTATTGTTTTGACATCCACAGACTAAAAATTTTCATGGCAGACATCCGGGAACGGAATCTTCATCGAGAGGTATATATCCTCGTCGGCGTAGGACCTCTCCGATCCGTAAAATCAGCTATGTGGATGCAGGAGAATGTCCCTGGAGTTTACATTCCCAAACCCATCCTTGACCGATTGTCAAAGACACCTGAATCGTTGCAATCAGAAGAGGGAATAAAAATATGCATTGAGTTGATTCATCAAATCCGGGAAATCGAGGGTGTCGCCGGTGTTCACGTGATGGCTTATCGGCAAGAGAACAAAGTTGCTGAAATTATTCAGAGTTCGGGTCTCTTTCCCCGCTAATGGGCCATACCAGAGTAAGTATCCAGATTCCCCAAATCTCATCTTGATGGTTTAAAGATACCAGCTAACAAACCAGACGCCCCGAATCAACCTTTGTCCAAGATCTTTATTGCGAAGCGCGCAGAAGCAAAGCCCCATCAAGATTGACTTGGGTCTGGGTTACGCCTCTTTATGCCAGGGAAGCGGCGGTGTTCAGGGGAGGGTTGAATGTTAAATCAGTCAAGCAAGGAAACATATCTCGGGGTTTCCCCTGCTCTATATTTCGGCTATGATTTTTTTATGTAGGTAAAGCTCCCTGTCAATCAGGCACTTAAGACGGCCCGAAAGAAGGATGAGCAACCAGCCGGGAGACGCAATCCATGGTCGATTACAGGCTTTACGGTTTTTTAGCCCTACTCGCCCAGAACCTGCTCGAGTCGCTCCTGGTCAAAATCGACGACTATCGTTCCGTCGATGTTGAAGGTAGGTGTGACCAAACTATCGCCGGCCCATTCCCGTACCTGCTCCAAAGCCCCTGGCACACTGTAGACGTCCACTTCGGTGTAGTCCAAATCGCGTTCTTTGAGCCATAGGCGCGCCTGGGCGCAATCCGTACACCATCGGGTGCAGTACATCACAATGCCGCCGTAAGGCAATGGCTGTGCCTCCGGCTCAGGAGACGCTTTCTGTGCAGCTTCCGGATCGATGCGGCGCAGCTCTGAAAACAGAACCTCGTTGTCGGGAAGATCGTCGATATCGTGAATATCGATGTATTGGATCAGACCTTCCTTGTCGATAATGAAAATCGCCCGTTCGGATGATCCCACGCTCCGAAGAACGCCGTACTGCTGGCAAACCTCCCCATGCGGCCAGAAGTCGCTCAGGAGTGGATACTCTATCCCTTGGAAGGTTTCTGCCCATGCTTTGAGGACAGGAACATGGTCGACGCTTATGCCCAGCACCTGGGCCTTCAACCCCGCGAACCTGGCAGTTTGCGCCTGGTATCCCGGGATTTGCGCGCTTCAGGTTGGGGTAAAGGCCAGGGGGAAGAAGGCGAGCACCACGTTACGGCCGCGATAGTCGCTCAGACGAACTTCCCGATCGAGATGGCTGGGCAGGTTGAAATCCGGGGCTTGCTGACCAACTTGTAGCTTCATTGATGAATACCCTCCTCGCCTTTATAAAATCAATTCTCATTATAAGACATATCGCAAGGGTATCAACAAGGCTATCTAATAGATCGATACGAGGTGTACGTATGAACAAATAATATATTCTAGCTCGTTAATTCCGATTACTCGAAACCTTGGCATCTTGGATCATCGCCTCCCGCATTCGTCTGTCCTGAGCGTAGATAGCGGGTTCAAGCGGAAAGCCCTGACGCCCTTCCAAGATGAGCTGTCGCGCAGCTGGTCAAGAATATCCGTTTATACTGATATTGAATTCACGACTGGATACGTATATCATGGGTAGAGGAAGAAGGTTTGCGATGTTTCAGAGTCCTGCAAATAACCCCAATACAGCATCGCAGAAGGCAGGCTCCTTCTCGTTTGTCTTCTTTTATTTTGTCACCTTAATACTTCTCAATGTCTCAGGAGTAGATTGTCCTAATGAACGATGAGACCAAGACCGGACTACCCTTCCCCGTTTTACCGGGAGGTACGGTCACCTTCCTTTTCACCGACATTGAAGGGTCAACCAAGCTCTTAAAGCAGCTGCGAGACCAGTATTCGACGTTGCTGGACGAGCACCGCGAAATCTTACGCGATGCTTTCCTTAAATGGAACGGGCACGAGGTGGATAGCCGAGGGGAAGAATTCTTCGTGGCTTTCCCACGGGCAACCGATGCCGTGGCGGCTGCGGTCCACGCTCAACGAGAGCTTGCGACGCACACCTGGCCAGAGGCGGTAGATGTGCGAGTGCGGATCGGGCTGCACACAGGGGAGCCCTGGGTGGCCGAAGAGGGTTACGTAGGCATAGACGTGCACCGTGCAGCGCGGATCGCAAACGTGGGCCATGGCGGGCAGGTGTTGTTGTCGGAGACGACTGCAGCGCTGGTCATAGATGAACTTCCGGAGGGTGTGAGCCTGTTGGATTTGGGCCGGCACCGCTTGAAAGACGTTCGCCGTACAGAGCAAATCCGCCAGCTGGTTATTGATGGACTATCTGCTGACTTCCCTCCTTTAAAATCTCTAGAGGCTTTGCCACCAGACGCTCCCGGTGAGAAACGACTACATAACTTACCAGCTGAACTTACACCCTTCATCGGCAGGGAAACTGAACTGGTCGAGATCGGCGATTTGCTTCGGGATCCTTCTATCCGCCTGTTAACTCTGGTGGGAGTGGGAGGCATGGGCAAAACTCGCCTCTCCTTGCACGCCGCAGCCGAATTGGTTGAGGAATTCCCTGACGGTGTCTGGTTGGTGGAGTTCGCTCAGTTGAGAGACCCTGAGTTGGTCCCTCAACATGCAGCGGCGGTATTCGGGGTGAGCGCTCAGGAGGCCGAGGAAGGTCGAGACGTGGGAGACGTTCTGACGACCTACCTGCGGGACAAGAACCTCTTGATGCTTCTTGACAACTGTGAACACCTCATCGAAGCGTGCGCTGGACTTGCTGAAAACCTGCTCAGAGAGTGCCCGGAAGTCCAGCTGTTCGCCACCAGCAGAGAAAATCTTGGGATCCCAGGAGAGAAATCGTTCGTAGTGTCCTCAATGGAGGTACCTCCGGAGACTTCGCTCCCGCAAGAACTTGAGACATACGAAGCGACGCGCTTCTTTGTCGACCGGGCATTGGCTGCGCTTCCCAATTTCCAACCCACGAGTGACAACAGCGCGTCCATCGCAAACATCTGTCGCCGTCTTGACGGAGTCCCCCTGGCCATCGAACTTGCTGCGGTCAGAGTGAAAATCCTTGCACCCGAGCAGATTGAAGATCTCCTACAAGATCGATTCCAGCTTCTAACAGGTGGTTCTCGGACAGCACTTGAAAGACACCAGACACTTCGGGCCACGATGGATTGGTCGTTCGACCTTCTTACTGAACCTGAGCAATACCTGTTAACCCGACTTTCGGTCTTCGCCGGGGGTTGGACCCTGGAAGATGCCGAAGGATTGATTCAAAGCGATCTGGGGACGATAATCAATATCCTCGATTTTCTATCCAACCTCGTCGACAAGTCATTAGTCATAGTGGATCACAAGCATGGGCTGGTTCGGTATGGAATGCTTGAAACCGTACGTCAGTTTACCGCCGAATTGCTCACCGCCTCAGGAAATGCAGATGAGTCCCGTCAACGCCACGCCAGTCTCTTCATCAAGCTGGCCGAAGAAGCCGATCCAAAAATACGAGGCGCCGATCAGTCAGAGTGGTTAGAGATACTCAGCGATGAGCATGAAAACCTCCGAGCCGCGTTAGGATGGTCGATCGCTTCCGATCGGGCAAACGATGCGGCCCGACTTGTGGGCGCGTTAGGATGGTTTTGGTTCCTTCGTGGATATTGGGAGGAAGCATGGAAATGGCTGACTATGTCGCTCGACATGGTCTCGGACCCTGAGCCGCGCCTGCGTGCAAAAGCCCTTTACAGAGCTGGAGGATTAGAAGTCATTCGGGGAAATATGATCGGTCCACCTGAACTTATAAAGGAGGCCTTGGAGATATGCACAGACATCGGTGATGAAGAGGGCATGGCCTGGTGCTTGAATCTCCTGGGGCAAGCGACCACCTTTGACAGGCAGGATCTGGAGGAGGGATATGCTAACCTAACGAAGAGCATCGAGCTCTTCCAGTCGCTGGGTGATGAATGGGGTGTGGCGTGGTCAACCCGGTATCTCGGTCAAATTGCAGAAATCGAAGAAGATTTTGAACGATCCATCGCTCTTCAGGAAGAGGCGCTGCAGCGGTTCGAAGATCTGGGGGACATCTGGAACGTCGCTCATTCGCTTTTCTTGCTTGGCGGGACACTTCGTGATCATGGCGATTACCAGGAAGCTAAAAAGGTCTATCTGGAAAGCCTTTCGAAGTGCGAATTGGTCGAGGATAACGTCATGGCAGCTCATGCTTTAATGGGTCTGGGCATGGTTGCCCTGGAGATGGAACATTATCGAGAGGCGGACGAACATTTGCGAGATGCCCTGGAAGTCATGCAGCGGATTGGCGATGACAACTGTGCCTCGCGAATAACGGGAGACTTGGCTCGAGTCGCCCAACACGATGGCGACCACGACCAGGCCGCGGAGTTTCTCCGAGGAAGCCTCGTAGCTGCTGCGAAGCTAGGCCGTAATGATCGAATTGCCACCTTTCTTGCACGGTTTGCCGCGCTGGCAGAGATCGCGGGAAACAACGAGCGAGCTGCTCGTCTCTTGGGGGCTGCTTTGACTTCTAGATCGGGGTCTAAGACTGTGCTGTCGCCCTTACTCCGCGAAGAATTTGAGGGCCATGCTGTTTTAACACGAGAAGTCATGGGCAACGAAGAGTTCGAGCGAATGTATGCAGAGGGCGCAGCCATGAGCCTTGATGAGGCGACAGCTTATGCCCTTGGAGAAATCAGAGATCCTTAAGTGTGCTACTAAAGATGCGCAGGGCCATCTTATTTGATCTGCAGCATCGGAGCCAGTGTCTCGAGATGAGCATCCAAGTATAGGTCACCTAATAAAGTTACAACTTCCAGCGGCCGTTCCTTCATCTTCAAAAAGAAAACCAAATAAGGAAACTCATCGAGCTCTACTTATCTCAACTAATTAGTCTCGAGATCAACTGCTCTGTCTATTTAACTCAATCAGCAACCTTTGGTCCGATTAACCTTAACAAAGTGTTCTTATCATGGAAGGTAAAAATAACTGTACTTCGTCAGACAAGTTCCACCTTGATGATCTGCAGTACATAAGGTGATGATCCCCACCCCCGAAATACCCGAAAGCTCGGATGATATCGGCACGTGAATATAGCGCGTCTCTCCCGGCCATAGCTCATTCCCGTGACCGGGTGGGCAGGCCGGCTCATAGCTTGCCGCGAATGGGTGCCGTTCCCGGGCTTTATACAAAGTCTCACCCGTCCCAAGATCCTGCACTTCGACATAGCCAGACCAGATCCGCTCGCTGCCCGCATTCCTAACGGCGAATACGACAGTCTGATTGTATCCGCAATCTACGAAGCTCTTTACGAAGACAACGAAGCCAACCTGAGGTGTCGGGCTGGGCGCCGGTGTGTACACCGGTAACACTTCGGTATCTCCCTCCACATGAGCGAATTCACCCCACAACCAACAACCCCTTTCTGGGAGTTGTGGGTTTGTCACATACCAATAGTCCGGCAAGGTGCTTCTCCCGATTACGTCGGCTACTTCCCCAACTCCAAGCACGCCTTGAAAGATGAAATCAACTCCTGGACCCGAGCGGCAATTTGTATTTTCATTGACACTAATTTGCGGAGGTTGCGTGGGGGTTGAAGTCGGTTCTACAGTGGCTGAGGGTGTTGGCGTCTCTATGCTGGTCGGCGAGGGTGGTATGGGTGTAGCCGTCACCGAAACGAGCAATGGCTCAGGCAAAGGCGTATCCGTAGACAATAACCCCGGATCTGCCTGGCTGCAGGAACTCAAGAAGATGCCAAGCGCTGCGATCAGCGTGAAAACTCGTTTATTCCACTTTTCCAAAGCTAATTACCTCCAGGCGATATTTTTGATAACGCTTTTCTTAACCAGTACCGCCACGCCTCGGAAAGAGGCAGGTGCTAGTCACAGCGTTTTATGAATCAATCTCTGCGTCCAGGTGGAAGCCGATTCGGCTTTTCATTCACCAGCTGCCGAACTTACAAACTCCCTCCAACAAAGAATTCAGCGTCCGTTTAATCCAAATTAAGCTCTTCGGAGACCACCTTCGTCGATGATTTCCAGCCTACTTCACTTCACAGTATTCCCCACCAGGACCGCTAACAAGACTTGGTTTCCAGTCACAATCGCTTCTGGCATTGCACGCTGATTCTTCTAATGCGCTGCAGACTGGAAGATCATCTCCTTCATCTTGCTCCTGCTCGCACAAGATGGATATCTCTTGCTCAAGAAGGAGCGCCCCACTGGTCAGGTCTTCCAGCTGGACAGGTACCAGGATATCTTCCTGAACCATCGGACCTGAACAGAATAGACGTAGAGGTGCACTCGGCAAGGTCTCGCAATCGAAGATCTGTCCATCGACCGTGGCCATATATGTCCCTTGCGGGGCTTCGGGAAATTCAAACGTCACCATCATACGGTCATCCTCAAGGCACGCCATGCCGATGAATGAAGCTTCCTGGGCGCTCGGTGTGCCGCAGGACCCGCTGTAGTCTGTTGTGAACGTCGCTTCGCTTGAGAAAGGTCCCGTCTCCGGACCCTGCAAAGCGGCAACATGCCAATGGAACGTCATGCAATCGGGGAGTTCGACATAGGAAGGCAGTTCGGGAAGAGGTCCCCACCCCGGATCGCGAGAATCCAGTGCGAATCCTTGGCCGACCGGTGTCGAGGCGAAATCAATTCCGGAGTACACCTCGAAGTAATAACCGTCCGGTATACAAGCTGGATCCAGATACTCCCACTGAAATCGAAAGGGATCCCCAATATCGGTCACGGTTTGGCCGCCGATAGGGTAAAGCGGGTTGGGCGGGGCAAGCTGTGTAGAATCGCAGCTGAATTGTGGGCAATTGCCAGTGAAATCGGCATAGAACAGCGATACATTGTGTCCACTCATGACTCCGGCGGATTCTGCCGCAACCCACCAGTAGTACAGGCCACAATCATCCAGGAAAGGTACCCCGGTCTCAAAACTCGTCCACGGTCCTGAACCACCTCCTGAGATCTTCAGGTTCGTGAATTGGTAGTCGGAAGCAACCTCAAAGTGATAGCCCTCCGGAAGGCATGCTGTGTTGGGATACTCCCATACGATCTCAGGCGAGTCATCCTGGACGGTAGCGCCATACGGGGGATCGATGAGTAGTGG
>SDBU01004835.1_pt1 | contig 16338 bp, 16 predicted proteins | sample 2277071 | NCBI WGS metagenome assembly SDBU01 (sample SAMN10397929, study PRJNA504765) | marine sediment metagenome | isolation source: marine sediment core GS08_GC12, 126 cmbsf | place: Arctic Ocean: Gakkel Ridge, Loki's castle | collected 2008
GGATTGCCCACAAAGCCAGCCACAAACAGGGTGCGCGGCTGGTCGTACAGTTCATCCGGCGGGCTGTAGGCCTGGAGCTGGCCCTCTTTCATCACCGCCACGCGGTCGGCCATGGTCATGGCCTCCACTTGGTCGTGGGTCACATAGATAGAGGTGATGCCCAATTCCATTTGCAGGCGCTTGATCTCGCCGCGCATGGAGAGGCGCAGGCGGGCGTCGAGGTTGGAGAGCGGCTCGTCGAACAACAGCAACTGGGGCTCTTTGACCAGTGCCCGGCCCAGAGCCACCCGCTGCTGCTGGCCGCCGGAGAGTTGGGCCGGCTTGCGATCCATCAGGTGGCCTATACCCATCATGTCAGCGACTTGCTGCGTCCGCTCCTGCATCTCCTCCTTCGGGACTTTCTTGAGCTTGAGGGGATAGCTGATGTTCCGGAAAACGGTCATGTGGGGATACAGGGCATAGCTCTGGAAGACCATGCCAATGTTGCGGTCTTTGGGCGCCATCTGGTTGACGACCCGTTCGTCGAAATGGATGAAGCCCTCGGTGGGCTTGTAGATTCCAGCGACCATCAGCAGGGTAGTGGTTTTGCCACAACCGGAGGGCCCCAGGAAGGCGACAAACTCGCCGTCGTTTATCGTCAGATTGATAGCATCGGCCCCCACTACGCTGCCCCATCGTTTGCTGAGATTTTCGAGTTCTACTTTCATGATTTTCTCCTCCATACGTGAAACGGTATGCGTGATAAATCAAGCCCTCACGTTTCAGTTTTAATTTTTATGCTTTACGCTCCGCCCTTGGCCCCACCGCTGTAAACGCTGAGCAGCATCTCCTGGGTGAAGAGGAAAAAGATCAACACCGGGATGAGTTGGAACATTCCCACGGCGGCGATCATGTTCCAATTGGTCGGCGCGGTGTCGCTGATCAACTGGTTCATGTAGACCGGCAGGTTGGCTACCTTGCTACCCACGGTAAACGTAAAGGGGATCAGAAAGGCAGACCAGCCGGACAGAAAGTTAAAGATGGCCAGCGCGGCCAGGCCGGGCTTGATCAAGGGAATGATGATCTCCCACCAAACGCGAAAGCGCGAAGCGCCGTCAATCAGCGCGGCGCGCTCCATGTCCCAGGAGAGGTTATCGAAAAAGCCCTTCATCAGCCAGATGCCGAGGGGCAAATCCAGGGCGATCATCACCAGGGCCACGCCGCCGATGGTGTTGTAGCCAAACCCCGCACCGATCGCCGGAATCTTGGAGAGGAAGTTCAGCACGAAAAAGATGGCGATCAGCAGCGTGACGCTGGGGAAAGCGTGCAGAATGAGCGTCAGGGAAAGGAAACCCTTGCGCCCGGCAAAGTTCATCCGCGAGAGCGAGTAAGCTGCCATGGACGAGACAAAGCCGACACCGATGACCATGCCCACCGCCAGGATGAACGAGTTCAGGGTGACGCGCCAGATGGCCGGATCTTTCAAGAACTCCCAGTTGCGCAAGGTCAATCCGCCGATGTTGCCCTCGGCATTTATGGGCAACAGGCCCTCGGTGCGGTAGGAAAAGGTGGCGATAATCAGCCAGGCATAGCCGAGCACGATAGGCAAAATGCTGATGATGAGCAGAATATAAGGGAGTGCCCGGCCGAGGATACGTCTGGCACCACGTCGCGTTCCGGTTTCAATGGTTGTTGCAGTCATTTGGATTCCTCCTATAGCACATCAATCTTGGGTTCCTGCACCAGCTCGCCGAAGCGGAAGACGCGCAGGTAGATGATGGACATCGCGATGCCAATGATCACCAGGACAAAGCCCCAGGCCGCGCCGTAGCCCCATTGGTTGTGCCCGAAGTAGGTTTTCAGCGCGCGCTTGTACGCCGTGAGGGCCCACACTTCGGTGGTGTACAGGCCCGGCCCGCCCTCGGTCAGCAGCAAGATGTACTGAAAAGAAGTGAGCAGCGAGAGGGTCTGGTAGGTGGTCACGAACAGCAACGGCCACCGAATCTGCGGCAGGACGATGTCGCGGATGGTCTGCCAGGTCGAGGCGCCGTCCACCTTGGCGGCGGTGATAAGGTCTTTGGGAATCGCCTCGATGGCCGAACTAAAGAGGATCAGGCCAAATGAAGCGCCCACAAAGCCGTTCACCAGGATGACGAACAGCCACGGGTGTTCCCAGAGCCAATACTGGGGCTCGACGCCGAACGGTGCCAGCAACTGGTTGATCAGGCCAAAAGGGGGTTGGTGGGATATGCGTCTCCACATCAGGATATAGATCACCGAAGGAGTGATGCGGGGCAACAACCATATCAGGCGGAAGAAAAAGCCCGCCCGGCGGTTGATGTGGGTGGTCAGCAGGGCCAGCACCAGCGCCAGCCCGACGTTGAAGCAGCTCAGGGTAACGGCAACGTAGAAGAAGGTGTTGCCCAGGATCTTGGGGAAAAACTTGTCTCTAAACAGCCGTGCATAGTTGTCCAGGCCGATGAAGGTCCAGGGCTCGCTAAAGTTAGAACTGGACAGGTCGGTCAGGCTGATGACGAAGAGGATGACCACGGGGAGGAAGAAGAAGACCAGCACCAGCACCGCGGCCGGGCTCATAAAGCCCCAGGCGCCCAGCGTGGCCTTCAACTGCGCCCAGCGGGAGGGCGGTCTTTGGCCCCGTACCACTTCGCGGCCTATAACAGCCTCTGCCATGGGTATGCCTCCTTTCAAAATCATAGAGGAGAGGGGAGGCATCCCCCCCCCTCTCCAGTTTGCTTTTTGTGGCTATGGCTATCAGCGAATGATCACGCCATCGCCGAGTTCATTCTGCAGATAGTCCACTGCGATATCCAGCGCATCTTGCGCGGAGAAGCCAGTCTCTGCCGCCAGGATGCCTTCGTAGTAGCCATTCGACCAGGCGCTCCAGTGAGGGCTGTTGGGCAGGAAGGTGGTCACGTCCAGCAGCGGGAGGACCTGGCTCAGGTACTTGGAGCTGGTGTAGGGGCCATACTCTGCCTGGGATTTCAGAATCCCCAGGTGGCCACTGGCGATGGCATAGTCGGTGTTGAGTTCCTTGACCGTCGCCTTGGAGATCAGGAGCAGCGCCAGGTCGGGATGTTCGGCCTGTGAGCTGATCATATAGATCAGCGGGTGGGTCAGCGTGGTGGGCTGGCCCGTGCCGTTCTCCATACCCGGAATGGCGGAAAAGCCAAAGTGCTGCCACAGGTAGTCCTGTCCGCCCCGGTCGGCGACGTAGCTGGTGAACCACTCGGCCCAGTTCCACGAACCGCCGTACGCAAAGAGGACATCGCCGTCCGTGATGCCGGTGTGCCAGCCTGTCCAGTCGCCGTCCAGGCGGGTGTCCGAAAGGATGCCGCGATCCACGGCCGCGTACAGCTTCTCGTAAACCTTGAGAGCGGCCGCTTTGTCAAAGATCAGCGCGTCGCCCTCGCCGACGATCTCGCCGCCAGCGGCGTAGTAGTAGTACAAAAAGTCGCCACCGTTCTTGGGGCGATGCCACCAGCCGTTGCCCTCTTTGACGACTCCGGCTTTGACGGCCTCTTCGGCGGTGTCGAACATGTCCTCCCAGGTGAACTCGCCGCTCATGATGCGATCCGGCAGGCTCGCGATGTCCGCGGCGCTCCAGCCCAACTCGGCCAGTAGCGTCTTGTTGTAGAACATCGGCCGCGCCTCGGCGTCCTGCGGAACGCCCCAGCGCTTGCCGTTCCACTCGGTGGAGGCCCACAGCGCGTCGATCACGTCGTCGAATTCGGGATAGTCGCCTAGCAAGTCGGTGACGTCAACCAGATACCCGGCCGGACCCCAGTCGCCGATGTGCTCGTGGCCAGAGACGACGATGTCCGTCGCTTTGCCGGCGTCGGAGGCCAACTCGAACTCGGTCTTGTAGTCGCCCCAGTCCGCGTTGTCCTGGATGGTCTCCAGCTCAATGCGGCGGTCGTCACCTGCCGCGGCCAGCGCCGCGTTGGTGGCACCTACTGCGGACACCAGGTTATTGCAGCGCCCGTCCTCGTGGGGCGGGGCGGCCTTGCAGCGAGCGACAATCTTGACCACTTGTGCCCCGACCGGCACCTCTTTGATCACCTCTTTCTCGACGACCACTGTCTCCTTGACTATCCTGACCTCAGGGGTAGGCTGGGAACAAGCTGACAGCAGCGCCAGCACCACCAGCAGGGAGACGATCACTAACACTATTCTCTTCCGAAACATTTTTTTCCTCCTTAGATTTTTGTTGTTGAAATGTTGAGCGCTACCCTAGCGCTCAGGTTGAATAAAAAGTGTCTGGCTTATACTCATCACCCCTTTCTGAGACGACCCTATATTCTGATGGAACCAACGGTGTTGCGCACTTGCGTGCAAAATACCTGAAATTCTTGTTACATTCTAACACACAATTGCTTCCATGTCAAACCAAACCTCTCAGCCTAGATTCAGGGTTATTCGATTCTCAGGCCGAGGGAGGTGTCTGGTTATCCTTGCCGGCTGAGATAGGTGTTACCGATCACCGACAGCATCAGAATCAAACCAGCGACGGCCCGGAAAATCTGGACGGGCACAGCCATCAGCACCAGGCCCTGCTCGAGTGTTTGCAGCAACAAGATGCCCATACAGGCCCCTAGAATGGTGCCTAGCCCGCCGGTGAGCTGCACCCCGCCGATCACAGTGGCTGCCACTGCAATTAGCTCCCAGCCCTCCCCACGGAGCGGGTCCACGCTGGTACGGTGGGCGAATTGCATCACGCTGGCAAGCCCGGTGAGCAATCCAGCCAGGGCAAAGACCATCACTTTGACCCGCTTCACCGGCACACCCTGGGCCAGGGCTGCCCCCATGTTCCCACCGGCAGCGAACACCCAGTTGCCAAACCGCGTGCGCATCAACACCACAGACATCACAACCGCGATGATAAAGAACCAGAGTATGGACACGCGAAAGTTGCTGACCGGCGTGAAGAGTCGGTTGAGCGAATCAACCGCGCCGTTCAAAATGCTGAACAACAGCGGCTTGGTTTCCGTGTATTTGGCGAAAGTGCCGCCGCCAATGGCGCGAGCAATGCCGCGATAGGCCAGCATCGTTCCCAACGTGGCAATGAAGGACGGGATGCCTGACCAGATCACAATCAGGCCATTCACTGCTCCCAATAGCGTGCTGACCAGCAAAGCCAGCAGCATCGCGGGAAACGGCGCCACCCCGGCGTTCATGGTGATGGCAAAGACAAAGCTCGCCACGGCCAGGTTTGACCCGACCGAAAGATCGAATTCGCCGGCGATCATCAGCATGGCCACGCCGACAACGATGATGCCCTGGATACTGGCAAAAGTCAGGATGTTGGAGATAGCGCCTGGGGTCAGGAAATTATCTGCCGCAACGCCAAAGAAGACACAGACCACCAGGAAAGTGATCAAGGCCACCACTTCAGGAGAATCAGCCAACCCGTAGCGCAGACGCTTCAGTGTAACAGTCAGGGATCGCAAGGACAACCCTCCTTACTGGAAGTTGGACGTTGGAAGATGGAAATTGGAAAACCAACTTCCAATCTCCAACCTCTAACCTCCAAATTGATCTAACACTCACGCACACCCGCGATGATATCGGCGATATCGTCTTCCGTCAGATCACCTTTGACGTAGGCGCCAATCTTTCGGCCATGCCGGAGGATGGTGTAGGCATCGGCGACCTGGTACACGTGGCGGACGTTGTGGCTGATGAAAATGACCGACAGCCCACGCTCCTTGGCGTTGAGTGTGTACTTCAGCACCTTGCGCGTCTCGGCTACCGAGAGCGCGGAGGTCGGCTCATCCAAGATCAGAAGCTTCGCGCCAAAATGCACCGAGCGGCCAATGGCAATGGACTGGCGTTCACCGCCGGAGAGTTTCCCGACTTTCTCAGATGGCGACCGGATCTTGATCCCCACATCGGCCAACGCGGTGAGCGTCAGGTCATTCATCCTCGAGATGTCGAGCCAGTTGATCGGGCCGACCTTGCGCGCCAGTTCGCGCCCCAGGAAGAAATTGCGCGTGATGCTCATCAGGTTGACCAACGCCAGATCCTGGTAGCACGTTTCAATCCCCATGGTGCGCGCCTGGCGCGGAGACTTGATCCGCACCGGCTGGCCTTCGAAGTAAACCTGCCCTCTGGTGAGCGGGTAGACGCCGGTGAGAATCTTGATCAGAGTTGACTTCCCGGCGCCGTTATCGCCGAGCAGCGCCATCACCTGCTGCTTTTCGACGGTGAAATCCACACCATCCAGAGCGGTGATGGTGCCGAAGCGCTTGACGATGTTCTCCATATGGACGACAGGTTTCTCATTCGTGTTGTTGCTCATGTTAAGATTCTCCCCTCCCCGGTCAGGATCGTTTGCGGACCCAGTTGTTAAAGATGGCAGCACCCACGATAGTCACGCCGACAATGGCTTCAAAGTTATCGGGGGGAATAAAGGGCAAGTTGAGCAGTACGACCCCGGTGCGCAGCATGCTGATTATCAACACGCCGAGCAGAGCGCCAACGATGCTGCCCGACCCTCCGGTCAACAACGCGCCGCCAACCACGGCCGAAGCAATGGCGGTGAGCTCCGTGCCGGCGCCGGTGGCGATCCGCGCCGTTTTGAACTGGCTGAACAGCAAAACGCCAGCAAAGCCAGCCAACGCTCCTGAAATGATGAAGCAGATCAATTTGGTCCGCCCCACATTCACGCCCTGAGCGGCGGCCGCGCCCACGTTGCCACCGGCGGAAAACACGTGATTGCCGAACCGGGTGCGCACCAGAACGTACTGAAAGAGAAACACCAAACCAACAAACCACAGCGCAGCAGTGCGGAAATTGGCGCCTTTCACCGCATCGGCGATGAAACTCATCCGCCCGTTAAAAACATCATAGACGAGCGCTTTCTCTATGGTCTGGAGCATCTGCCCCCCTGAGTAAAGCCAGACCAGTCCCCGGTAGATGAACATCGTGCTGAGGGTAACGATGAACGACGGGATGCCTGTGCGGATCAGGATAAAGCCGTTTAGCGCCCCCATCAGGCCTGGCACGAGCAGAGCCAGAAACAGCGCCCATAGAGGATTGCCACTTTCTATAATATTAGAACCATATAAAAAAGCGCCCATGGCCATCATTGGGCCGACGGAAAGGTCAAACTCCCCAGCGATCATCAGCAGGGTGATGCCGATAGTGACCGTCCCGGTCAAGGTGGCGGCACTGAGAATGCCCGCTACTGATCGCATGGTGAAGAAATGGGGGACAAACAAGGAAAAAAGAATAAAGACCCCAATCAGAGTGGCCAACGGCCCCGCGATAGGGGAATCGGGTATTATTCGGCGTTTAGTTTTTTGCCCAACCGCAACTGCACTCACGGTTTTGTACCTCCTCATCGTTCGCCGAAGGTCTCCGACCGAGGCGAAGCTCACAAGCTACTAGCAGAGGCGGCTCCCACGCCGCCGAAACGCGGGCATGGGAGCCCGCTCTGCTTCACAATTGTGATGTGCTGTGTTCAGGTAAGGGCGGAGCCTGCTCCGCCCCTACCGCGGCGATTTTTCCGTAGTGACGACCCTTCGGCAAGCTCAGGACACCGCTTCAGTCGTTCATCACGAGACCAAAGCGACTAAAGTCGCTACTACGAGCCTCTACATCTTACCGATATTCGCCGGCCAGTTCTTCCACGATGGTAACGTTGCTCAGGTCAACAAAGCCGGGACCGGTGGGCGTCACCGGCAGCGCGGGGCTGATGCCGTAGCGGATCTTGAGCATCAGGGCCTGCACCGCGCCATAGCCCTGCAGGAACGGCTGCTGGTCAATGCCGAACATGCTGGTGCCGTCCTTGATGCGAGCGATGATCTCCGGACTCAGGTCGAACGTGCCGTGGGTTACGTCGCCCGCGCCCAGCCCGGCCGCCTCCATGAAGGCATAGAACGGATTAGCGCCGTTCGGGCCCAGGGTCATGAAGATGTCAGTATCCGGGTTGGCGGTGTAGTAGTCGTCAATGATCGTCTGCGCCTCGGCAGGGTCATCGCCGATACCAAGCACTTCAGCCGCAATGCCGTTCTCTTCCATGGCAGCGACGAAGCCATTGCACCGCTTGTCCAGGCCAGTGTGCCCAACCTGCTGGTTGATGCACACACCTCTCGTGCCACCCGCGGCAGCCAGCCTTAGGCCGCCCAGATAGCCGCCCTGGTACTCGTCCTGACCCAGGTAGGTCATGTAGTCTATGCCGTCGGCAATCGGGCCAGAACCGGCGTTGTAGGCCACCACCGGGATACCGGCATCGAGCGCGCGCTGAATCGGCTCGCGGAACAGATCAGGATCGGTCACGGTCAGTCCGATGCCATCGGGCTGCGCCGCCACTGCCTGGTCAATCAACTGCGCCACCTTTTCCAGATCGAACTCGTCCGGGCCGAGAACAGTGACATTCACGCCCATCTCCTCGCCCGCCTGCTGGATGCCTTTCTGCACCACGCACCAGAAGGAATCCCAGGCACAGAGCGCGTGTTGGACCATACGCAGATTGACCTCCCTGTCTGGATCCGCTTCAAAGCCCACACCACTCGCGTCAACGAAACCGGGGCCGGTAGCGCTCACCGGCAGCGCCGGGCTGATGCCATAGCGATTGACCATGGCCAACATCTGCACCGCGCCGTAGCCCTGCAGGAACGGCTGCTGGTCAATGCCGAACATGGTCGTGCCGTCCAGGATGCGGGCATTGATCTCCGGACTCAGGTCGAACGTGCCGTGGGTTACGTCGCCCGCGCCCAGACCGGCCGCCTCCATGAAGGCATAGAACGGATTGGCGCCGTTCGGGCCGAGGGTCAAGAAGATGTCGGTATCCGGGTTAGCCGTGTAGTAGTCATCAATGATGGTCTGCGCCTCGGCGGGGTCATCACCGATACCAAGCACTTCAGCCTCGATGCCGTTCTCTTCCATAGCAGCGATGAAGCCATTGCACCGCTTGTCCAGGCCAACGTGCCCAACCTGCTGGTTGATGCACACACCACTCGCGCCACCCCCGGCAGCCAGCTTCAGGCCACCCAGATAGCCGCCAGCATACTCGTCCTGGCCCAGGTAGGTCATGTAGTCAATGCCGTCGGCAATCGGGCCGGCGCCGGCATTGTAGGCCACCACCGGGATACCGGCAGCGAGTGCGCGCTGAATCGGCTCGCGGAACAGATCAGGATCGGTCACGGTCAGCCCGATGCCGTCGGGCTGCGCCGCCACTGCCTGGTCAATCAACTGCGCTACCTTTTCCAGGTCGAACTCGTCCGGGCCGAGAACGGTGACGTTGACGCTCGCATCATCGGCAGCCTGGCTAATGCCTGCTTCCACCGTGCACCAGAAGGAATCCCAGGCGCACAAAGCATGCTGAACCATGATGAAGTCGAGTTCTTTCTCAGGCGACGGTACTGCCACAAGCTCAAAGGTCAGATACTTCGCAGCCGCCTCAGCAGTGGGTATCAGCAGCTTCCAGCCAGGGTGGATCAGGCTGGGGTTCGCGACTTGAGCGAAGGTTGCATCCTCGCTGGCCTTGTCATTGGTAGCTCCCGCGATGGCTGGATAGGCCGCGCCGTTGCCCAGGTACTTCTCCGCCAGGGTCCAGAGGTTGTCCCCCAGCTTCACGGTGTAGGTTGTCCCTTCCTGGGCCGAAGGGGCAGCGCTGGCCACACCTATCATTCCCGGTGCTAACAACGCGAACACCAGAATCAGACTTATGAACCTTGTTCTTTTGCTTGACATTCTTTCCTCCTTAGTTTTTGTTGTTGAAATGTTGAGCGCTACCCTAGCGCTCAGGTTGGATAAACCGTGCCTGGAAGTGGAAACGGCGTCTGGCCTATACTCATCCCCCCTTTCTGAGACGACCCTACATTCTGATTGGATCCAACAAACGATCACTTTCCCCTGTTCGGGCAAACATTATGATACTACAACTTCTCATGTTTGTCAACAGCGCCATCTTAATAGACGCCATGAACTTTCCAGGCATCCCACATGGCCATGATGTTCTCTGGAGGAACGTTGGCCTGGATGTCGTGCACGGCGGCGAAGACGAAACCACCGCCTGGGGCCAGCGCTTCGATGTTTCGCCTTACATCCTCCTTGACTTCCGCCGGGGTGGCCGTACCCAAAACACGCTGTGTATCAACACCTCCTCCCCAGAAGACCACATCGCGGCCGAATTCCTGCTTGAGCTCTCTGGGATCCATGCCAGCAGCGCTGATTTGAACTGGATTCAGGATGTCAATCCCCGCATCTATCAAATCTCCAATGAGCGGGCGGATCGCGCCGCACGAGTGGAAGAACAGTTTGATCGGTGCCTGCTGTTTGATGGCGGAAAACCTCGCGAACGAAAAAAGCTCCTTATGTCGCGGCTTAACGACCTTTCGATACGTCTCGGGCGAGAACATCAGAGACTGTTGAATACCGAGGTCATCGTATTCGAGAACCACGTCAACCAGGTCGCCAATCTCTGCCAGAGCCCGCTGCCAAAACGCGCCCTTGAACTCTACCAGGCGGTCAAGCATGTAGGCTATGAACTTGTGGTTAATCGCCAGGTCCACGTAGAACTGCTCGAAACCCCGCGTCCAGGCGTACATCTCAAGAATGCCAGAACACGGGCCAGTCAAAGCGACCGCTTTACCCCGCTCGACCGCCGCCTCCGCGTCACGTCGCAGATTCCGAAACCGATGCTCATCCATGGGGTCCGGGAACTTGAACGTCTTGAAGTCCCCTAACTTCTCGGCGCTAGCCAGGGGATGGACGTACATGTCGTAATAGAAACCACCCTGTTTAGGCTTTCGCCAACCAATCCCCCACTCGTCCGTATACGCTTCATAAGCGCCCTCATCCCGAAACACAAATTCAAAGTCTGCCTGAGGCTGCGGAATTACCAGCACCACGTCCGTCTCCAGCCGCTCCGCTAAATCCTCTTCAACGACAGCCAACTGCTCCGCCAGGTGGGCGATTTTGGGCTCACGGGCCGGCAAATTCAAATATTGGCGTAGATTCTGGTAAGCGGTCAGGTGAATGAGTGATACGCTGGTTCCACCCAAATCAAAAGGGACGTGATCGGGCTCCTGGTGATCCAAGGCCAACATGACTCGCTCACGAGAATTCATTTTTCTCTCTCAACCCAGCGGCACAGAATATCCACTACGCCGCCGCCATCTTCGTAGGGCGAGACGTAGTCCACCGCTGCTCTGACCTCATCGGCAGCGTTGGCCAGAGCAAACGTGTCCCTCATGGTAGTTGCACCATTGAAACCAAGTAACACGTCTCCCCTCCCTCCGATCGCGATGGGCGAAAGTCTCTGTCCGAGCTCTTTCTGCCTCGGTCAGGAGACCTTCGGCAATCAAAGGCTCTACACCCTCGCCTCCAACCCGCGCAGCAGGCTGATGGACTCGGCCACGTAATTCGACACCTCCTCTCGCCACCCTGCTCCCTTGACCGGAGTGAAGGGATCGGGGCCGGAGGCGGTGCACTCGACTATGATACTACCGTTGTATCCGATGTTCTTGAGAGCGAGCATAATGCCCAGGAAGTCGGTGTGCCCGCGACCGACTGCCTGGCGGTTGGAGTCGGCGGCGTGGAACAGGAACAGATGCTCGCCAGCCGTGCGGATGGCGCGGCCCAGATCCGCTTCCTCGATGTTCATGTGATAGGCATCTAAAAGAAGGCCCACGTTCTGCGCTCCCACCTCCTCCACGAAGCGCACGGCCTCTTCGGAGGTGTTCAGCAAGTGGGACTCGTAGCGGTTGAGAACCTCGATGGCCAATCGCAGACCCAGCTCCTGAGCTCGCTCGGCGATGCGCTGGACTCCCACCACGTAGCTCACGTACTCCTGCTCGTAGGTGGTCACTGGCCTGATGCGCCCCACAGATCCGTGGCATCCGACGATAGGCGCTCCCACCTCGGCGGCGAAGTCCAACAGGCGCAGATAATAATCCACCGCCTTGGCCCTGACTTCGGCGTCGGGGTGCGGCAGATCCACGTCCTCTGGGGTGAGGGAGAGCACTGCCAGTCCGTGGTCGTCCAGGACAGCTTTGACCTCGGCGGGGTCATAGAGCTCCAGATCGCCCTTCAGCTCCAGCCCGTCGTAGCCGAAGCCAGCCAAACGGGCTGCCGTTTCCGCCAGCGGCTCATCTCCAAAGATCCAGTTGCAGACGCCGTACTTCATGCCCACTCCCTCCAGGAAAAATGCTGCTAAACTATATCACACCTGGGTTGGGTTGTCAAGAATTTCACCCTCCAATCTCCGACATCGTACGCCCCTGAGGTATTACTTGCTCAGACAGGTGATGCCTCTCTGGTTTGGCGCGCACGGCTTCGACGATCAGGCGCTTGATGTCCTCAATGGTCGCCCCCCGGCGCAGGGGCATTCTGAGGTCTATCTCGTAGTCGGAGAGGAGGCAGGGGCGCAGCGTACCGTCGGCGGTGAGGCGCAGGCGGTTGCACTGGTAGCAGAAGTGCTCGCTGATGGGGGCGATGAAGCCGATGCTGCCCCTGGCCCCCGCCAGGCGATAGTAGCGGGCCGGGCCGCCGCCAGCCGCCAGTTTGGCGGGGATCAGCTCCCCCAGCTCCTTCTCGATCCTCTCCCGCACCTCGCCCATCGGCACGTAGCCATTGCCAGCCCAGCCAGAATTGTCGCCCACCGGCATCACCTCGATGAAGCGCACGTGCCAGTCGGGTGCGCGGGTCAGGCGGGCGAAGTCCACCACCTCGTCGTCGTTAAGGCCCCGGATCACCACGGTGTTGACCTTGACGGGTGCAAGGGCAGACTCCTTGGCCGCGGCGATGCCCTTCAGGGTATCGGATAGCTGGCCCAGGCGGGTGATGCGGCGAAACCGCGCTGGCCTCAGGGTATCCAGGCTGACGTTGACCCGCTTGAGGCCCGCCGCCTTCAGCTCCTCGGCGTAGCGGGCCAGCAGCGTGCCGTTGGTGGTCATGGCCAGGTCGTCAATGCCGGGGATGCGGCTGATCATGGACACAAGATCCACCAGTCCCCTGCGCACCAGCGGCTCGCCGCCGGTCAGACGTACTTTGCTGATGCCCAGGCTGGCCGCAGCCCGCACCACTCGCTCGATTTCTTCGTAACACAGGACTTCCTCATGAGGGCGCCAGTTGATTCCCTCGGCCGGCATGCAGTAGACGCAGCGCAGGTCGCAGCGGTCCGTTACTGAGACGCGGAGGTAGCTGATGGGGCGACTGAAGTTGTCTGAATATGGCATATAGCTCCACCCTGTGAGCATTTTGACTTACCATCAAAGTTGTGTATAATAAGTGTGTAAAAGGGAGGTGTTCATAATGTCTGTTGTTGAACGAGCAGAGAAGAAAGAACGGATCAATGTCCTTCTGCCCTCATCTCTCCTGACCGAACTGAGGGAGCTGGTGCCCCCCCGCGAGCGCAGCAGCTTCATCACCGAAGCTACCGCCCAACGGCTCCTTCAGCTCAAGCAGCAAAAGGCCCTGCGGGAGTCAAGAGGTGCATGGACCGACGAGAATCATCCTGAGCTGCAAACCCAAGAGGATGTGAGGAACTGGCTCAGAGAACTCCGCGCCTCCACCAATGCCAGGATAGAAGGGATGGGCGATGATCGAATATCTCCTGGACTCTGACGTCCTGATCTGGCAACTGCGCGATCAACAGGAGACAGTGGAATTGCTTGCCAGGCTGTCAAAAAGGGGCATCCTGGCTTGCTCGGTGATGTCCATCGTCGAGGTCCAGGCAGGGGTGAGGCGCGGCGAGGAGAAGAAAACCAACGCTCTCCTCGACTCCCTGAAAGCCTACGACGTCACATCGGCCATCGCCAACCTGGCAGGCGGATTCATTCGGGACTACCGGGCCAAGGGCATAACGCTTGACTTTGTAGACTCCATCGTTGCCGCCACCGCCGTGATCCACGGCCTGACTCTGTTCACTTATAACACCAAGCACTACCCCATGCCCGAGGTCAAACTCTACTCCCCCTAGTAAACCATCTCCCCCCGCACAAAGGCCAGCGTGCGTGGATCGGACGGCGAAGAAAAGAACCGCTCGGCGGGGGCGACTTCGACGATCCGCCCCTCCAGGAGCAAGGCCACCCGATGGACCACCCGCCTGGCCTGGAAGACATTGTGAGTAACCAGGACGATGGTCGTGCCCTTTTGGCGGTTCAGGTCGGTCACAATGCCCTCGATGAGCCCCACGTTGTAAGGGTCGAGGTTGGCCGTTGGCTCGTCCAGCAGGAGCACCTGGGGCTCGACGACCATGGCCCTGGCTAAAGCCACCCTCTGAGCCTCGCCCCCAGACAGCGTTCTGACTGGAGCCTTGGAGAATTCCATCAACCCCACCCGCGCTAGAGCTTCTTCGACCTTGCCCTCCACTTCTTTCTCCCCCCGAATCTTGACGCCGTAGGCCACATTGCCGTAAACCGTCGTGTTCAGGAGGACGGGCTTCTGGAAGACGGTGGTCACTTGACGCCGGATGGCCACGGGGACCGGCCCGGCACCATTAACGGAGTAATTGTGAAAATGTATCTGCCCCGCTGTCGGCGGTTCCAGGAAATCGAGGAGGCGCAACAGGGTGCTCTTGCCACTGCCCGAGGGGCCGACGATGCCAAAAACCTCACCCCAGCGGATCTCCAGGCTATCAACGTGCAGCACCTCCCTCCCGCCGTAGGATTTGGCCACCTCGTCCAGACGGTATGCTACTTCATTCATGCTCGAAAGCCCTCCCCTGCAAGCGCAGCATGGCCACATTAGCAAGAAACGAAAGCGCCAGCAGGACAACTCCCAGAGCCATAGCCAGGTCGAAATTACCCTTGCGCGTCTCCAGGACGATGGCCGTGGTTAGGACTCGGGTCGAGCCCTGGATGTTGCCTCCCACCAGCATCACCGCCCCTACCTCGGAGATGATGCTGCCGAAGCCGGCGATGATCGAGACCATGACCCCTACCCTCGCCTCCCTCAGAACAGCCAGGGTTGCCTGCCAATCGGTGGCCCCCAGGGAGAGCACCTGCTGGCGGAGGTTGGGATCCACCCCCATCACCGCCGCCATGGTGAAGCCTGAGACCAGCGGCAGGGAGATGATCACCTGGGCGACGATCATGGCCGCCGGAGTGAAAAGCCAATCCAGGGAGCCAAAGGGGCCGCTGCGAGACAGCATCAGGTAGACGAAAAGGCCCACGACAACCGGGGGGAGCCCCATGCCAGTGTAGAGAAGGGCCATGACCAACTGCCGCCCGACGAAGCGTTTCAACCCCAGCCAACTGCCCAGGGGGATGCCCGCCAGGGTGCTGAAGAGCAAGGCCGCGCCCGTGACCCGCAGGGAGAGACTTACAATACGGATCAGCTCCGGGTCTAGACTGACCAGAAGTTGAACAGCCTGGATAAAACCACGTCCGATCTCGTTGATAGTGCGCTACCTCCCAATACCCATTGACTCATCACTTCCTGGCCGCCCGCCACCCCTCGGAGTCGGGGGTGAACAGTGGCATACCGAACTTGTCCTTGCCGAACTCGCCGATCTTCTCCTGGATGTCCACCGACGTAAGCCATTCGATGAACTTCTGGGCGAGCTCGTGCTCGACGTGGGGATGCTTCGCTGGGTTAACAGCGATGATGCCGTAGGGGTTGAAAAGGATAGCGTCTCCCTCCACCAAGATGGGCAGCCCTAATCCCTCCTGGCGGGACAGATACGTGCCCCGGTCGGTGAGGGTATAGGCGCCTTTCTCATTGGCGAAAGTCAGAGTTGCTCCCATCCCCTGACCCAGCGAGAGATACCAGCCGCCGCCAGGCTCGATCCCCGCTTTCTCCCAAATCGCCTTCTCCTTGCTGTGGGTGCCCGATTCATCGCCCCGCGAGGCGAAGGGGGCCTGGGCTTCAGCGATTTTGGCCAATGCCGCCGCAGCATCGGTCATCCCCCTGATGCCGGCCGGGTCACCCTCCGGTCCGATGATGACGAAGTCGTTGTACATCACGTCCTGGCGGTCCACACCGTAGCCCTCGGCGACGAACTTGTCCTCCCTGGCGCGAGCATGGACCAGGATAACATCGGCATCGCCTTGCTCAGCGGTCTTGATGGCCTGGCCTGTTCCCACCGCGATGACCTCCACCCTGGCATTGTACCTGGCCTCGAAGTCGGGCAGGAGATAATCCAGTAAGCCTGAGTCATAGGTGGAGGTGGTGGTGGCCAGGACCATCTTCTGTGGCCTGGATGTCGGCGTCGGTGATAGGGGCTTTATCGTGGATCCGCAGCCCACTGCTGTAGCCAGCACCAATACCACGATCATCCGAACAACACTACAGAGTGTATCGGAGAATAGTAGACAGATCTCTGCTAAGTGCACTTGGGGCTTTTTTTTAACATAAGTAGCTCTTTTACATCTGAATAGCATCTCTTTC
>SDBU01004836.1_pt1 | contig 16336 bp, 22 predicted proteins | sample 2277071 | NCBI WGS metagenome assembly SDBU01 (sample SAMN10397929, study PRJNA504765) | marine sediment metagenome | isolation source: marine sediment core GS08_GC12, 126 cmbsf | place: Arctic Ocean: Gakkel Ridge, Loki's castle | collected 2008
GTTGAAGGCCTCCGGCCCCTTGGACATCTTGGCCATGCTCCAGATATGGAAGAGCACAAACGCGACGATGGCAATTCCTGTGATCTTGTGCAGGATCCAGGAGAGCATGCCTTCCTTAATCTTGTACATCTATCCCTCCTATTGGTCTGAGTACGGGAAAAGCGGTATGTTCATAACTTGGCAAAGCAGGAATATTCATAGGTATGAGGTGCCCCTAATTTCGGACGATTGGGTCGCAATTTCAAGCATCAGGTATATTAACAGACTAAAAAAAGATGCCTGTCGCCGGTTGTTGTCGAACCGGTCTGACTAGGCTACGATAAGGTACAGCCCCACCGCCACCGCCGCCCCGATCAGGGCGTAGGGTATCTGCGTCCGGACGTGGTCCATGTGGTCGGAGACCAAGGCCATGGAGAAGAGCCTGCTGCTACGGTAAACGAGTACGTGACAAAGGGTCTATAAGCCTAATAAAAGCGGGGCTCCGAATTGCCCGGACTGCCTCAGCGGTAAACCTCCCGACGATGTCTTATACGGGTAATAAGTATCTGGTTCCTGCTATCATCAATCTTGTAGATCAGGCGATAAGGGGCAAGGCGAAGCCGATAAAGTCCCATGAACCCCTTAAGTTTGCGCACACCCGAGGGACGGGGATTTTGAAGGATGGCATCCAGAGTTTGTTGAAAACGCGGTTTGACCTCAGTGGGAAGAGCGCGGAATTCTTTGGCTGCTGATGTGGCCAGTTCAAGGCTGTACCGCGTCACTATCCTTCTCTTGGGCTTGGGCTGCGATCTCCTCTTTCAACTGGGCCCAGGGGACGGTGGGCTCATCTTTCCGGGATTCAGAAACGAGTGAATCGTATATATCTTCCCAGAGTTCACCCCACTCCTCAAGATCAAGAAGAACGGCTGTCACCTTGCCCGCATTGTCTGTGACGAACTGAATACCCTTCATGCTTTGTTCCTGCTCTTTGGAGGTACCTTCAATTTCCGGCTACCTTTTTCGCGACCTCGGACGCAAAGTACGGCTCTAATTCCGCAACGTCAATTGATTACTGCCATGAGGTTTTTCTCCGCTCATCCTTTCACGCCACCAGCAAGTACAACCCCGCCACCGCCGCCCCGATCAGCGCGTATGGTATCTGGGTGCGGACGTGGTCCACGTGGTCGGAGGCGGAGGCCATGGAGGAGATGATGTGTACGCGGCTGCCTGTCTTCAGGTGTCCAGCCATTGCCTCACGGCCTTAATGGCCTTCTCTGCCGCCTGCTGAGCGTCGAAGCAGAGATCTTCGAGATAGACCCCCGGGATATCAATCCCCACTTTAGTCCGGGCCAGATTGCTATTGGCCCGGTTCAACCACTCCCTCGGATCGTCCGGCGGCAGCCGCTCACCCACCATAGACCACCTTTCCCTCTCGCAAAGCCGGGTAGATTACCGTCGGCCAGCTGTCGCGGTAGCGCTCCATATCCTCTGGCGTGACCACCACCACATCCACCGCCTGACCCACGCCAAACAGGTTCATATAGATTTTCTGTGCCAGCCGACGGCGGTGAACGTCCCCGCTCTTGATCACCAGCAGGTCGACATCGCTGTGTGGTCCCATCTCACCTTTGACGGCGGAACCGAACAGGATAATCTTGTCAGGCTTCGCCACTGCGACGATCCGCCGGATGATTTCGTCCAGCTTCTCCGGGTCAAGGGCTTTGGTCGGTATCATTGTCATTTTTGAAAGGTACCGCTTTTCGGGTTCCCCTGTCAATGATCCGCCTTTGTCGGCCGGCTCAGGCTCCCGCGATCCTCATGCCACTACCAAGTACAGCCCTACCGCCACCCCCGCCCCGATCAGGGCGTAGGGTATCTGCGTCCGGACGTGGTCCATGTGGTCGGAGGCCGAGGCCATGGAGGAGATGATGGTGGTGTCGGAGATGGGGGAGCAGTGGTCGCCGAAAACGCCCCCGCCCAGGATCGCCGCCAGGTACAGGGGCAGGTGCCCACCCATCGCCGCCGCCAGGGGCACGGCAATAGGCACCATCAGGGCGAAGGTCCCCCAGGAGGTGCCGGTGGCGAAAGCCATAACACACGCCAGCAGGAACAGCCCCACCACCGCCAGCTTGCCGCTGGCAACACCGCTTATGATCCCGGCCACATAAACGCCCGTGCCCAGCTCACGCACCGTACTTCCCAAAGCAAAGGCCAGGATGAGCAGGGTAACCACCGGGATCATCCCGCCCATGCCCTTGAAGGCCAGGTCCATAAAACTCTGTCCGGTCATACCCCCTGGATTGGGTGTCCTGCGAGAACCCAGCCGAACATTTATCACCGCCAGCACTGCCAGGCTGGCAATGACCGCCCACAGCACAGCCGTAGAACCGGAACTGGCCTGAATGATCTCCCACAGCCCGGCTCCTTCGGGCGCAGCGGCCCGGCCGGTAAAATAAATCCCCGCCACGATGCACACGATCATGGTCAGGACGGGCAGGACCAGGTTGACAGGGCGCGGCGTGAGTCCTTCCAGTCGCTCAACACCCAGAACGTCCTCCCCCACCAGGGGATGGGCGCTGTCGGCCATGAGCTTGCCCTCGTCCCGGGCCCGCCGCTCGGCGCGCTTCATGGGGCCGACATCCCGCCCGGACAGGATCGTGAACAGCACCAGTAGAATGGCAATCATTGCATAAAAATTCCAGGCCAGGCTGGACAACAGCACGGCCACGGGGCTCTCCACCCCCTGCACCGCCAGCAGGCCGACGACCATTGCCCCCCAACCGTTGAAAGGGACCAGTATACATATAGGCGCTGAGGTGGAATCGCAGATGTAGGCCAGCTTCTCCCGGCTTACCTTGTAGCGGTCGGTAAGGGGACGGCCCACCGTGCCCGCCACCAGGGAGGTGATGGAGCTTTCCACCGTAATTAGAACGCCCATGAAGAAGGGCACCAGCTGGGCCTGGCGGCGGTTGGTGACCCAGCGCCGATTCCCCACCCACCGGACGAACCCTTCCACACCGCCAGTGGCGCTCATTAGGGTGAGAACGCTGCCCACCAGCAGGCTGTACAGGATAATGCGGGTATTGCCGCTGTCTTCAAAGACGGCTATGATGGAGGTGATGGTGGAGCCTGTAGCCGCCAGAGGATTCCAACCTTCCAGCACCCACCAGCCGATCCATACGCCCAGCAGCAGGGCGGGATAGATCTGCTTCTTCCACAGGGCGAGGCCCAAGGCCACCGCCGGCGGCAGCAGGGACAGGATGCCGTAGGATTCAGTCAAAGCCGTCGTCCTGAGCCTTGTCCCGAGCTCGGTCGAGGGATTGTCGAAGGGTGGCGGTAGACAAAGTCATGCTTCGACGACCCTTCGCCCTGGCTGAGACCAAGGCTCAGCACAGCAATTTAAAACGGGATATCGTCATCGCCCGGCGGGGGCGGTTCCCCCCCGGCTTGCGGCGGCCCGGACTGCATTATATCGCCGCCGTAGGCCTCCATCGCCAGGCGGGTGATCTCCTCCTTGACTTCGGCCTCGGCGAAAACGGAATCGTAGTACTGGCCGTCGTTGCCCTTCTGGCTGGGCATGCCCACGAAGGGGCCGCTGGAGCCTTCGACAATCTTGAAACCCTTTACTACCAGCCCCTCTTCGGTGCGAAGGTCGAAAAAGGCCCGGACCTTGCCCCATTGGCCCTTGTTGATGCGTTCGATCTGCATGAATTACTCCTTGAAAATAGTGGGGTGAAGGTAGGGGTGGAGAGCGGCGATGGGCAAGTCTATAAGGGATAGACCCGTCCGTATCAGTGTTCGTTGATGTGAAATATGTGGAACTTCCATAGTCTTGAATTGTTGGAAATTAATGGTTTGCTTATTAACATTTGAAGCGGATGAAGGTTATCATGTACATCATTGATTCTTAGTTTGTAATATGTATAAAACTGATTCTATAAAAGAAGTGATCCTACGGATTGACTATAATACCCCCATATCCGACCTTCAATCCTCTGTTCTAAAGGAACTTAGGTCTTCATCAATATTTCAAGAATCTGATTTAAAGGAATTGGCACGACAAGAACTAGAATGGGTGCTGTCGGGTGAAAATCAGGGGATTAGCTTTCGGAAAACAGGTATAAGAGGTATCTATGCTTTGAACGATGGCATTCATAAGTTTCATGTTGATAATGATTCCTTACTTCTTATTGCTAATAAATATATTAATTTCAACTCTTTCTTTGATATTTTTAAAAAGGGATTTAACGCATTTTTAGAAGTGGTTGACGTACGTGAATATAAAAGGATTGGATTAAGATTTATCAATCGTATTGAAGTGCCTTCTATTGATAATATATCCTCATGGAGCCAATATATTAATCAAAATCTCATACCTAACTATGAATGTATCACTCTACCGGATAGTGATTTTTCTCTACGAAGAAACATGAATGACATTTTTTTGGGCAATGGCGAGTACTTCTTAAGATATAGGACAGGTATTTGGAACAAAGAATTCCCAAGTAAAATAATTGATGAGGAATTTATTATTGACATTGACTGTTACATTGATAATGTTGTGTTGGATCGCGTTGACATATTAAATAGACCACCTCTTATGAGTAATATTACCTGCAATAGCTTTAAATTTATTGCTACACCAGAACTAATAAGTCTAATGGAGAAATAATGAAAGATTATTCAAGTGAAGTAGGAAAGGAAAAAGACATAGATACTTATAAAAAGGAAAATCAATATGCTAGTAACGGTGACAGGGTAACTGTAGAGGACCCAACCGAGCATTATGATGAAAAAAGGAGATTTTCATTTAAGGAAATTGAACGGAAGTACAAAAAAGTAGAACATGTGGGAAGAGATAGAAAAGGATAATATACAGTCGGGTTTGCTTACCCCTGACCTTCCGATATTGACTAGTATAACTGACCACGAGAAGGTTATAGAATTCCCCTATAGTATTTTATTAACACAAGCTTGTGATTTAAAGAGTTATTTTAGAATAATTCAAAGTGGCTCACCTAATGGCCTACAAGATAGACAACGGATAGAGCAAGTTATTTTCTGTCCTGTATTTATAGAAGAACAGTTTAAAAAGGGCAGCCATCTAATAAAGCAGTATAACTATTCCTTCAAGGTGATTGAAAAACAAATATACAACGATATAAAAAAGAATAACACTTCCCGTTATTACTTTATTGAAAGCAATATTAAAGCTTTGCCTAATTTAATTGTTGATTTTAAGCATTACTTTACAATACCCATTGTGGTCATGCTTCAAGCATTGGAATTAAACAGGGGCAATCTTTATAAATTAAGACATATTTACTACACTGACCTTGCAGACCGATTTGCTCATTATCTTCAGCGTGTTGTGCTACCCTAAGACATAACTAACCGCCTCACCACGGCAGCCTCTCCAAATCCACATTCCCCCCGGAGAGGATAACCCCCACCCGCCTGCCGGTCACGTCCAGCTCGTCCCCCAGCACCGCCGCCACGGCCACCGCCGAGGACGGCTCGATGACGATCTTCATCCGCTCCCAGACATGCCGCATGGCGCTGACGATGGCCTCCTCGCTCACCGTGACGATCCGCTCCACCCGTTCTCTGATAATACCAAAGGTGAGCTCGCTCAGGCCCATCAGCAGGCCGTCGGCGATGGTCTCAGGGTTCACGCACGGCACGATGCGGCCCTCCTTAAGCGAGCGGCAGGCGTCATCGGCGCCAACCGGCTCGGCGCCTATAACCCTGGAAGTCGGCGAAAGCTCCGAAACTGCCACCGCCGTCCCGCTGAGCAGGCCGCCCCCGCCAACCGGGGCAATAACCAGATCCAGGTCCGGTACTTCCTCTACCAGCTCCGCCGCCGCCGTCCCCTGCCCGGCAACGATGCGCGGGTCGTCATAGGATGAGATATAAACGGCCCCCGTCTGCTCCACTACCGCTTCCAGGGCGGCCCGCCGCGACTCCTGGGTGGGCTCGCTGAAGGTGATGTTCCCCCCGTAACCTGCGACGGCGGCTTTTTTGGCCTCGGGCGCCGTATGTGGCATGACGATGTGGGCCGGGATGCCCCGCAGGTTGGCCGACAGCGCCAGGGCGGCGGCGTGATTGCCCGAGGAATGGGTGGCAACACCCTTCGCGGCCTCCTCTTCGGATAGCGAAAGAACGGCGTTGCAGGCCCCGCGGAACTTGAAGGCCCCTGCCTTCTGAAAATTCTCGCACTTGAAAAACAGGCGGCCCCTGGCCAGGTTATCCAGACCGGCGCAGGTGAGAACCGGCGTCCGATGAACATACGGATGGATGCGCTCGGCGGCGGCTCTGATATGCTTAAGAGTAACAGGAAGGGTCATGAATGCTCCCAATTTTAGTCAACAACAGTAAAAATAACTTACGGCCCCCTATAGTTCCGGACTATACTTCAGGCCAACTATAGACAACGAAGGATTTATGCTTTGGCTTGCTTTTTGCACTCATTTATACGTGTAAGCAAAGTATGAGGTTTTTTTCAAGGGAGAACTTTAATGAGCGTTGTATCTTCTTTTCAAGAACAGGACTGGAATCCGCCAGCGGCCATCCATTCCGCCGGGGCCGATGACCTGGTTCTATCAAGGAGAAATACTACGGGAGCCGAAGCAGACGGCCACCGCCCCTGGGGCAGTGGGCTTTTCAGCCTGCCCGATATCGACGCCTGGGTGCAGGACCAAATAGTTCTCATGCAGGAAACAGTTACGGTTCTCCTGCGCCAGCTTCCCGCCAAAGCCGAGGGAGAACTTACGCTGGTAGTGGGGCCTGAGGGAAATATCACAGCCGTGGGCGTCCATCCTTACAGACATGCCCTGCTTGATTACTTCAACAGCCGCCCGGAGCTGCTTGATGACTTCGCCAACCTGGCCGTTACCGCCGGTTTCCTCCGCGCAGCCAACGATTCTCTTGAATTCCGGAAAGCTTACCACAAGAATTCCGAGGCGGCCATTATCCAACACCAACATCTGCTTCGAAGGTATATCTTTGGTCTTTCCATCCAGGGTGGGTTTGTCAATCCAACCTATTATGAACCAGCGACGATCCCGGCAACACCGGGGCCATCAGGAACAAATCAACAACCTTTGCCCTGAACCGCCAGTCTTAATCACCCGGTCAGACTAGAACCCAAGGGTAGGATCGCCAGGAGATAACCCCTGACGCGGCAGCTGCCGGGCAGCGGGCATGTGATTGCCATGCCGGGTTCTACTGCCGGGCCACCGTATCCAGGTAAGTGTCCAGGGGCGTGAGGGAAGAGGTGTTCCTGGCCCTGATCCACCCGATTACCGGCTCGCGCCAGTTGACCGATGTATGATATGGCTCAGGATCATAGACCGGCAGGGTGCTTGAGCTGGAATACATGTAATCGGTAACGAGCACGACGTAGGTTGAGTCGCCCGTTATCGGTGTGCCGTCGGTGCGGGTGTAGCCGCCGATAGTGGTCATCCCGCCTACCACCGGATCGGCAGCCTCGATGTAGTTGATCAGCTGCGCGCCGGTGAGGTCCAGCTCCAGGATTGAGTTCTCAAACGGGAGGACGCCCACAATGGTCGCCAGGGTGATGTCGCCGGCGGGTATGTCCTGCCGGAAGCCGCCGCGGTTCGTGGCGGAGATATCGGCCAGGGGAAAGGCTTCCAGCCACGAGTCGGTTACCATATTGTGCATCGCCGCGGAACTCCGGCCAATAGTGGCTTCCACGTAACCGATCACCTCAGACAGGGCTGAATCGGCCCGTGTGCGCCAGTAAGCCACAATTGCGGCTACTGCCGTGTCAGGTGAGCCGCCCGTGTTGTCGTGGATGCTCGCTTCTATCGCCGCCACCGTGTCTGCCTCGGTATCGAAGGTGAGTTCAACCTTGACGTAGGCCTTCAGGTGTTCGCCGCTTTCGATAAGCGCCACGCCTGCTACCTTATCGGTTACCCGTTCATGACAGTGGCCGCCCCCAATGACCGCGATACCCAGCGCCGCAGCCGTGGGGGCCAGGGCCCGCATTTCATCATGGCAGATGTGTCCGAGGACGATGAGCAGTTCCGCGCCTTCCACCCTTGCCTGGGGCACTATCTCTTCCAGGGCATCCTCATACGGGATGAAATCGTAGTCCGCGACGTACTCAGGGAAGGCGCTGATGGACGTGGTGGTGGTAGTCAATCCGATCAACCCCACCTGCACGCCGTTTACCTCCTGGATAATGTAGGGCGTGGCGAAATCGGGGATGTCGCCGGTGGCCTTCTCGCGGATATTGGCCGAGAGAAAGGGAAAATCCGATTGCTCAAGGCGTACCCGGATCCCTTCCGCGCGGAAATCGAATTCGTGGTTGCCGATTGCGGCGGCATCGTACCCCATGGCGTTCATCACTTCCGCCATGGATTCGCCCTTAAACCAGGTGGAGATGGCCGGTCCGGTCCACATGTCGCCCCCGCTGAGGATCAGGAAGGAGCTGTCTTGCACGTACCCTTCCTTTTCCTTCCACAGGCCAACGATTCCCGCGGCCCCACCGGTGTTTTCCGTTGCCTCCATCCAGCCGTGCTCATCATTGGTGTACAGTACCACCAGATTCCGAACATTCGCCGGTTCATCACCAAGTCCCAGCCAATCACACGCCGACACAAACAGCAGCGCGGAAAGGCCCAGCCAGATAATGTTTCTAAGCCATAGTGACTTTTTCATTCCTTCACCTCCTCTTTGATATCTATGATCACCCCCATCTGCGCTATGTCCTGCAGCATCCGCTCCGGCTCCATAATGTGCGCCATGAAGTGCAGGCCGGGCCGGGCGGCGGTCCCTTCCAGGTACTGCCTGATGCAGGCCACGGTGGGGGCCGCCGTGAGAAAGTAGCCGTCCTCGTGGGTAATGCGCACCCTCAGGGCTTTGGCCTGGCCCTCATCCTGCCCGCCGGCCTCCAGCTGGAGCACGATGCCGTAGGGCGGGCGGGAGAAGGTCTCCAGCCCCCAGAAAATGAGCCGCCCCACCGGCCGTAGAGCCTTTGGCCGTAGCCGCAATGCCAGTATACCAAGGGGGAAAAGCACCCAGTCCACGAACCAGTTGAAGCCGGTGACGTAAAATCCGGTCTCCTGCAGTGAGGGGATCATTTCCGGTAGGGCGCGCATTTCCTCCAGCAGCATGGGCATGGCATAGAGGCGGCCGAAGGGCTCTCCGTAGTCCAGCCTGAGAAAGTCTTTCATGCGCCACATTTTGGCCTTGCGCCACCGCCCATCTCTGTAAACCAGCATCTGGTAGTCCAGCATTTCGGACATAAACTCCTCGGCGGTCTCGTCGCCGACGGCAAAGGCTTTCCAATCGACCCTGAGGGCGCAGCCCACCGCGGCCCGCTCCAGATTGTCTATCCGATCCACGGCGTAGCGCACCAGGGCCGCCGGCACGCCGGGATGAAAGCCCCCGTCAGTGATGAAGCAGCGACCCGCCCCTTCGATCTTGCCCGCCAGCGCCCGCAGGGCCTGCACCTTGGCCGTGGAGTACTGGATGTCCAGATAGTCCACTCCCGCCGCCAGCGCCGCCGAGGCCACCTCCCCAGCGTACTTGGCCGTGCTTGAAGCCACTACCAGCAGGTCCACCCCCACCAGGGCCCGTTTCAGATCGTCCTCGTTGGAAGCGTCGGCCTGGATGCCGGACACCCGTAAACCTTGCCCCGCCGGACTCGTTGAGACATACTGACTGTTGAGCTGTGCGGCGGCTTCCATTGCTTTGGATTGGTTCCTGCCGGCTAATATCAGCTGTACGTCGGTATGTTCGAGGCAGAGCCTGGCGATGGCCAGACCGGTATTGCCGTAGCCTCCCAGGATCAGTATGGTCTTGTCAGCCATGATGGGGTCTCCTCAGTGCTATAATTCATATTCACCAATCCCAGCAAGTTTCACCAGATATCTTAGTAACCCTACCTTTAGAGGCCTATTGCCATGTACCGGCACAGAAATGCGAGCAGGATTTCCAGACATAGTATAAACGTGGTGACTACCCTTAATGCGCTTCAGCTCCCAACCTTTTCGCTCCAACAGGCGGGCACTCCTTACCGGAAACGCTTTTCAAACGGCTATCTCCAGGACTTTATCATTATCCGATGTCTCATAGTCCCTGGTATCCACTGACAGGCAAGCCTCTATCGCTTCGTGGATATTAGAGAGCAGCTCATCGATGGTCTCTCCCTGGGATACACACCCCGATATGGCGGGGACCTCGGCCCAAAAGCCGCCTTCCTCTGCCTCATGGACGATAATCTTAAGTTTCATTATCTCTCCTCCTGTGAAAAATCATCACGTGGATTAACAGCCATTATAGAGTTATCTTACTTTATTATACGGCAGAATCTACATGTTTACTCGCTGCCTAAGCAGCTGCGTAAGGCAATGTCTGGAAAGCACCTAATCATCATCGCAACTCCACACCAATGCCAGGCCTGTCGCTCAACGTCAATTGGCCTTTATGCACGGTAACGCCGGTAAACGGATCATTGGTGATAAGCAGGTTGCCGTCAAGGTCGGCGTAGTCCGCCAGGGGCGAAATGCTCGCCGCCGCCGAAATGGCGACCGAAGTCTCGATCATGCAACCCAGCATTACCTTCAGCCCCAGCGTCCTGGCCAGCCAGACCATGCGCAACGCTTCCTGCAGGCCACCGGCCTTCATCAGCTTGATGTTGATGCCGTCAAACGCTGTCGCCAACGACGGGATGTCCGCGGCGGTTTTCACGCTTTCGTCGGCGATGATGGGAACATCGGTTCGCTCGCGCAGCCAACGGGTCTCTTCCAGCATACTGGCGGGCAGGGGTTGCTCGACAACTTCCACGCCCCGCGAGACCAGCCATTTGATCTTTTCCAGGGCCTCTTCCTTGTTTTTCCAGCCCTCATTGGCATCCACCAGCAGGGGCTTGTCAGTTACCGCGCGAATGGCCGTGATAATTTCCTCGTCGTTTTCCGTCCCGACCTTTATCTTGAGAAGTGGGTACTGCCGGGCTTCCTGCACTTTTTTAATGATTACTTCCGGTGTATCGATGCCGATGGCAAAACTCGTCACCGGGGCTTTGGTCCTGTTCAGGCCAAAGTATCTATAAAGGGGTACTCCCAGTGATTTGGTCACCCAATCCATGAGCGCGATATCCAGGGCGGCTTTGGCTGCGGTCTGGGCGGGATCCAGCTCCCCGATGGCCCATCCCAGCTCGACGAAGTTCCAGGGGTCCTCCCTTTCAAACAGCGGAATGGCCTTATCGATCACATCTATAGTCGACTCGGGGGTCTCGCCGTAGCGCACGTTCGGCGCCGCCTCCCCGTAGCCGACCACACCATCCTTCTCCATCTTTACGATGACGTTCTGCTTTGACTCGCTGGAACCGCGCGCAATCGTCCAGGTGTGTTTCAGCTGCAACTCCACAATCTCATACGATAGTCGTAAGCCCTTCCCCGTCGTCTTGTTTCCCATCGTAAAGCTCACTTTCAATGAGGAGTCAGGAACTACACCTATAGCCAACCTTAGCAGGCCAGTCCATCCGGGGAACTATCGGGGCCATAGGATTCACTTCCCGCTAACCGGGTTGAATTCGTTTTATTGCCCGCAGGGTATTCAGCCGATATTCATTATAGAGCGGGTCTTCCGGGTTCAGGCTGTTGATACGCACCAAGCTGTCATTATGGATAAAATGCCGGTCGCCCAGATAAATGGCCACGTGGGTAATCCTTTCCGCGGTCGGCCCGAAAAACAGCAGGTCGCCAATAAGCACATTCTCGAAGTGCTCACCGGGTTCAACCAGCTCGCCTTCGTGCACCTGCTGGCTGGCGTCGCGGGGCAGGTGGATATTGTTCATCCCGAACACAGCCTGCACAAAACCCGAACAATCAAACCCCTTGGTCGATGTTCCGCCCCACAGATACGGTATCCCCAGGTAGCTTTTCGCCACCGATACCAGCCGGTCACGATCAGCCTTGACACGGCGAAGCGCGGCCTCATCAACGACCAGCTTGTTTTCCACGTAACCGGCCTTACCGTCGGGAGTTTCGACTTCCAGCCAGTTTCCGGCTTGTCCCACCCTTTTCAACACGGCCCCCGGCACCAGGTCGATGACAGGGGTCCCCTCGGCGCTCGCCTCGTCCCTGACCAGCCCGTAGTTAGCCGTGCAAACTACCCGGGGACCACGCCGCCACTCGGTCGCAGCAGGGGAATCCACCACGGCCAGCGATGATTCGCTCACCCAGCCGAGGTACCGGTCCCGGTTGCGGGCATAATAAAACTCCCCCTCCTGCTTATACAGCTCCATGACCGTGCCGAGCAGCGCCTGGTTGACCAGTTCCGCGCTGTGGGCCGGTTCCCGGCGCATATTGGCCACGCTCACGCAAACGACCCCGTACACGTCGGGCCGCAGCTCTTCGGTCGGCAACACAGCGATGGAGTCAAGGAAGGTGAAATCGCCGGCCGTGCTGCGGAGTGAATCGAGCAGGAGCTGCCGCAGCCGGTGATCGGTTACTTCCCCGGAGACAACGATTTGATTCCCCTTGCGCTGTAATTCGACCCGAAACATTTCCACGCGGGAATCGGGCGCGTGGGTTGATTTCACATTTTCGACAACCTCTGCCAGATATTCGGGCACCTCAGCAGCGCCTCCCTGGCAAGAACATAGAAATATACCTGCTGGCAACATCAGAAACTCCATTGAAAGAGTAAAGGTGTTCTTCAGACTCCGACGAGCACTTGTCCGCTTCATGAGTTCCACCCCCTTTTGTTCCATTTTAAAATCAGGCCCCAATCGCGCATACTATCCTCATGACGGTTGAAATTTTCGGTTTGAGCGCTTCCATACAGCGATTTCTCCCAGGGTCAAGTCCTAAATTAACAGGATTTCCCCCGAAATATCGGGTGAAAGTGAGCCATGAGCGGTGAGCGGTGGCAGTGGCAGTTGGCAGAAAAAAAGAGAAGAGAATTGAACCGCAAAGCCCGCCTTCGGACGGGCCTCTGGGACGCCAAGAGCGCAAAGATCAAAGAAAGAAGAGCGGGGGATGAATAGGGAACCGCCGGGAGCAGATAGGGATGCAGAACCCGGCGCAGAATTAGACAAAATCTATACAAAATTCCGTTTTTTAAGGGTACCCCCCGACGAGAGCCGTAAATCGCCCTGTTCAAAAATAGCCGCCCAAAACCAGTGGCGGGAGCTGCAGCGGGGCGATAGCCTCGGCGTAGCCGCCTACGGCGAGCCTGGCGGGGGCATCATCATAGCGCCGGAATATAAGCCAGCGGCGGGGGTTTGTCGTTCGCGGGGTGCGCGAAAACAGCAATCAGCGGTGAGCGGTCAGCCGCAGCGCCAGGGGGCTGAGTGATTTACTCCGGCAGGTTTATATTGCCCAATCAAGGTTCGAAATCCAGCCTAAAGACTTACGACGTGAGCATTGATAGTGTAGAGCAGAGAACAGGCATTGACTTTTTTCCATCACTGCCTGATGACATAGAAGATAAGCTGGAAGCATCCGTGGACCTGAGTCTGTGGGGTACAGAATGACCCGCTAACGGTGGGTGCTGAATGGAATGTACCTAATAGAGAATTGAATGCCAAAGGTGATGTGTAGGATGCACAGTACCCACTATCGGTATCAGTGAACCAAAAGCTTTTCTAACACCTTAGACTTATGCTGCTAGAACTGCTCTAACGACATAATTCAATTATCTACACTATGCTTGTATTGTGCAAACAGAGCTCCGCAATATGCTCTGGCGTGGGTGAAACAAATAGCGCGCTTCTCGCAAGTTTCTTTGCAATGTGTTTTACTATACTCTTCACAAAAGGTTCGTACTCGATATCTGCATGATAAGGATGGGAATTGGGCGTTGGCCTTACTCTGATATAAATATCATTTAAATCCGTTATCTCTGGAATTTCATTCAATAAGGTTATTTTTTCCTTTTCAGTAAAACTAGAAAATTTATTATCTTCTGCCTCTGCAACTTTTAGGGTTGCTCTGCCATATAGTTTTTTCCCCGCGGGACGTGCCACATAGTCCCTTCCTAGTTCCCAAGTCTCCTTTTCGGTAAGTGTATCAGTTCGGCAAACAGATATATATTCCCCAGCGCGAGATTCCTCAAAGGCACCACCTTTTACTGTACTGTTTGATTTGCGAATAAATCTCGACGTGAGGACGTATCTAGCTATCATCTCATTCTGATCAATGGGACCTAGGATATCCTTGGCTTCTCTCATCAAATATCAATGCGCTGGATATTAGCCCGGATTGTAGGAGAAAGCTTCATGTCGAAGGGGTCAGTACCTAGTGTTTCTGCATTATCTGAGAAGATACCAGAATACGTTATAACATTCCTGCCATTGAAACTCAATGTGAGTTCTTCGCCTTCTGGATTATACCACTCTAATTCTAGGCCACCATCAACCTCTGGGGTAATTTCAGGGATTATTACAGAGGGAATTTCAGCAACGAGAAGAGATAAGAAATCTTTCACTTCCTTAAAAGCATCTTTTGAAGTGGGTAGAGCCCCATATCCATCCCAATTAGGCTCCGCACACTCCTCAAGAATCTCATCAAGCTCCAAAAAGGCTTTCTCAAGGAGAGCGTAAGTTGCAGCTCTCTTATAAGATTCTCTACAGGTTTCCTTGACTTTATCCTCAAATTTGCGATAGGCGGCTGCTCTGCGGCCCGCGCTTTGTGATGGCCTCCACGTATCAAGATCCCATACTGAGCATGTAGTCATTTATAAATCTCCACGGTCTTTTTGGTGATACTTTCAAAGAATATAGAATTCTTATAATCATGAAATCTATCAATTATCTGCCACGGTTTCGGACTCTCGATAGAGAATGACTCAAGGTGAAACACATCTATATCCAATAGAATTGGGACTGATCCATCCGGATTTACCTTTTCGAGTGCTTGGGTTATTATCACAGTTGCAGGGATTTTAGGATTCGGAATTACTACCCGCGTGAAGAAACTCTCTAGTATATCAGGCACACTTTCCAGTTTTACTAGGGGGGCAGTCAAGTACTCGGATAAATTAGCGGGCGCCTCCAGTACTAACTCATTTACAAATCTAGTAGCTACCCTCTCAATAGATTTGGGTTTGAAGTGTTTAACATATTTCTTCCAAAGCCTGTAGGCCTCTCCACGCAGTTGTTCCCATGTTTCATACGGTTTTAATCTACTGAAAGTAAATCCGTCCACTCTCGCCTGTATAATTTGGCGATTCCCTTTTGACCTGAATAGATATCCAAGTAGTTTCTCTTCTTCCTTTCTAACATCAGCTTCTTTACCCATCTTGATCTTAACGGTGGCTGACCGTCTGGCTCTCCTGTCAGGATAATCTTCAGAAATTATATCGCCGAATTCCTCTATCCTACTAGCAGGGATAATGTTGGGAAACTTGACCTGAATATCGATTATTGCTTCCCGAATGGGGGCATTTGATAGATGTGGGCACTCAACCATGATAAAATCGCATGCCGTGCATTATACGAGGGAGTAGATTGATAGTTTCCCTTCAAAGTGAACGTTGGGAGCTGCTGTCAACACTATTCAAACTAATACCATCATTGGACAATCACCAAGGATAAAATGACCCGTTATGTAAATATGCATGTCCTCTGTCCCTAACCGACGCGATCAGGCTAAAACCGTCTCTCACGCCACTTCTTAATGAACACCTGGATAACGTCCGTCCTTGAAACGGACGGAATACCCTCCCGGCCCCGGGGGGCGTGAGCCAAGTAATAAGGCTATCCTTATTACCTATTTAAAAGGGGTCATCATGTGCTTTTGTCAACGTTTCTTGTCATCATTTTCTGATTTCTCGTCGGTAGAGCAGTGGATTGAACCCCGCCTACTGCGGGGTGCAATCCGTTGCTGAGGGCTGATCCGTCAACTGACGGGCTGAGTGCTTACTTTCGCGCACCCCGCGCACCAGGCGAAAGACAAACCCTATCCTTTTCTTTATCTTCCGGTCGTATGAATGAAACAGCGCCATACAACCGACTTTCATCTAATGTTTCCATCTTCATTTTGCATCTTGCACTTTGCATTCTGCATTCTGCACCGTCGCCCATCGTACCCGCCGGAAAACTCTACACCACCTCAACAGTGCTCTCGTCGGGGGAAGCCTTGAAAAAAACGAATTCTGTACGGGTTTTGTCTAATTTTGCGCTGGTCATTGCGCCCCCTTTTGCTCCCGGCGGCCTCGCCCGTTGGCCTGCCCGGCCAGGGCTACGGCCAGAGGGTTACCTCACCCCCATCCGCCAGTCCCAAAGGGACTCCTTGTATGTTATTCATAGTTATAAATATTGTAATTTTCTTAGAACAAACTATAAGTAAGCGTTTTTCTTTGGGCGGATTGAAGCCGAAGT
>SDBU01004837.1_pt1 | contig 16335 bp, 12 predicted proteins | sample 2277071 | NCBI WGS metagenome assembly SDBU01 (sample SAMN10397929, study PRJNA504765) | marine sediment metagenome | isolation source: marine sediment core GS08_GC12, 126 cmbsf | place: Arctic Ocean: Gakkel Ridge, Loki's castle | collected 2008
TTTGAACAGAAAAGAATTTGATAAATCAAATTCCTACATTTTTAAGATTATTATTTTCAACCAATTAGCTGTAGGAATTTGATTTATCAAATTCAATAGTATTGATATGATATTTTAAAAAAATTACTTTTTGCCGTTGCATCATATAATTTTTATTGCATTGTATTTTAACCGGACACCAGTGAAATAGCAATATTAAATGATAATTTATAAGAATTAAATATGGAACAGGAAATTATAGATATAAAAAATTTGCCAGTTCCGTTATGGGGGAAAGGCATAAAAGAAAAGTTGGTTAAAATTTGTGAAAAGAATGATATAATATCTATTGGTATATTTGGCTCTTTTATTAGAGGAAAGCAAAGAAAAAAAAGTGATATCGATATGTTAATAAAATTCAAAGATGGCAGCGAAATGACATTACTTGATGTAATAAGAATAGAAAGGGAGTTTAAAAAAATATTTAAAAAAAAAGTTGACCTTGTAACTGATGGAGCATTAAGCAAATATATAAAGGATGAAGTCCTGAATTCTGTAAAGGTAATTTATGAGAAGAGATAAGGCATATCTTCAAGATATTTTAGATGCTGTCAGGTCAATTGAATCGTTTTTAGAAGGCAAAAATAAAGAAGAATTTTTACGTAGTGATTTGCTTCAAATTTAATATCAAAAAAGTGCAGAATAATTATGATAGAAAAAGGTCTATTAGAAGGATTTCTTACTGAAGAAGATGTTTTTTCTCTTACAGAGAAAGCTTTTCAGGAGATAAATGTCACAGATAAAAAGGTTCTTGTTATAATTCCTGACCATACAAGGACAGCGCCGATGGATGTTTTTTTCAAATGCGTCTATAAGGTAATCGTTGACAGGGTTAAAAAGTTAGATTTTATAATTGCCCTGGGAACTCACCCTCCATTAAGTCAGGAGAGCATTTTTAAGATTGTCGGAATTACTCCTGAGGAATATGAGACAAAATATAATAAGGTTAATTTTTATAATCATGAATGGAATAATCCGCAGAATCTTACAATTGCAGGAACAATTACAGAAAAGCAGATATATGAAATTTCCGATGGGTTGATGAAAGAGAACGTTGATGTAACAATCAACAAGATGGTTTATGATTATGATACTGTAATAATTGTAGGTCCTACGTTTCCACATGAGGTAGCCGGTTTTTCGGGAGGGAATAAGTATTTTTTCCCGGGTATTTCCGGACCTGATGTGATAAATTTTACTCATTGGCTTGGTGCGGTTATTACAAATATTAAGATAAATGGAACAAAACATACACCCGTAAGAAAGGTTATCGATACTGCCGCATCATTTTTGAAAATGGAAAAATACTGTTTCAGCTTTGTTGTACTGAAAGAAAAGCTGAGCGGACTTTGCATAGATACTCCGGAGGCAGCCTGGTCGGCAGCAGCCGATTTATCCGAACAGCTTCATATAGTCTATAAGGATAAACCCTTTAAAAAAGTGCTGGGTGTTGCTCCAGAGATGTACGATGATATCTGGACTGCTGGTAAGGTTATGTATAAGCTTGAACCGGTTATCGATGAAGGAGGAGAGCTTATAATATATGCGCCTCATATCGATGAAATTTCTTATGTCCATGGAGAGGTGTTAAAAAAGATTGGCTATCATACAAGAGATTACTTTTTAAATCAGATGGACAAGTTTGAGGGTATTCCGGGCGGAATTATGGCTCACTCGACACATGTGAAGGGGATTGGGACGTTTAAAAATAATGTCGAAGTTCCAAGGGCAAATGTTATTCTTGCAACAAATATACCTGAAGATGTCTGCAAAGAAGTAAATCTTGGATATATCGATTATCGTACGATTGATTTCAAAGACTGGGAAAACCGTGAAGATGAAGGAATATTATTTGTCCCGAAAGCAGGAGAGATTCTGCATAGAGTTAAAGAAAGGGATTAGCCAATAGGCAATAGGGGAAAGGGAATAGCTGTTTGTTATTATGAATTTTTAATGTCAAATGTCAAAATCCAAATGTCAAATCAAGCTCAAAATCCAAATGCCAAATTAAAGACAGTGAGCAATAATCGTAAAAAATCATTATTTCATATTCCCTATTGGCTATTAGCTAATTTGGTAAATCGAAAATCATAAAAGGAGGATATTAAATATGTCGGATTATTCACAGGATGCACTTAAGAATCTTCAGCCTGAACATGATTTTTTTGTAGGTATAGATTCGGATGGTTGTGCATTTGATACTATGGAATTAAAACATAAAGAATGTTTTATACCAAATATTGTAAAAGAGTGGAAGCTGCAGGCAATATCGAAATATACTCGTGAAGCGGCAGAATTTGTGAATCTCTACTCAAAATGGCGTGGAATTAACAGATTTCCCGCACTTGTAATGGCATTCGATTTGTTGAAAGAAAGGCCCGAGGTTTTAAAAAGAAATGTAAAAATTCCTGATGATAAATCGTTGAGGGATTTTATTGATTCGGGTAAACCGCTCGGAAATCCATCCTTAAAAAAGGAAGTGGAAGAGACGGGTGATGAAATTTTATCTCAGGCTCTGAGATGGAGCGAGGCGGTGAACAGGGCTATTGCTGATATGGTTGAGGGAGTTCCACCTTTTCCTTATATTAGAGAGAGTCTTGAAAAACTCCAATCCAAAGCTGATATGATTGTCGTTTCTGCGACTCCGACAGCAGCCTTGACGAAGGAATGGAAGGAACATGATATTGCAAAATATATGCGTTTAATCGCCGGACAGGAATTAGGCAGTAAAAAAGAACATTTAAACCTTGCAGCAAGCGGCAAATACAAAAATGACCATATTCTTATGATAGGTGATGCTCCCGGTGATATGAAAGCTGCAAAAGCGAATAATGTGTTGTTTTTTCCGATTAATCCCGGGTACGAGGAAGAATCGTGGGAATTTTTCGCAAAAGAAGCTCTCGATGTATTTCTGTCAGAAAAGTATGCAGGAGATTATGAAGCACAATTAATCCTGAAGTTTGAGAAACTCCTGCCCGAAACTCCACCCTGGAAATTAGGTTAAGTGTAGGGGCGAAGCATTTTAATGAAGATTTTTCGGAAAATTTACAGCATAGACAAAAAAATGCTTCGCCCCTACATCCAATTGGAACCAAATCAGGTTCGTTATCAGCAGTCATGCAAAATTTTAAATCGGTTACAACAAGAAAAATAAATCAAATCCGAAAAACAGCTGGTGTTCCATTCTGGCAGCGTAATTATTATGAACATATTAATAATAATCCGTTAGAATGGGAATTGGATAAAGAAAATCCCCAAAATTGTAGGGGCGAAGCATTTAACTGAAGATTTTTAAAATTTTACAAGATATGGGAGAAATGCTTCGCCCTTATGAAAACCGTATTCGTAAATATTTCATTAACTTATTTTTAATGTTATAATTAACACTTAACAAAACAAAAAAGGAGGATTAAATTTATGAAAAAAAATAGCGGTATTAACAGGAGAGAGTTTCTTCTCCGCAGCGCTCTTGGAGGAGCGGCAGCCGGTGTAGGGCTTGCTTCGAATATGTCGAATGCAGCACCGAAGAAAGCACAAGCCGGCGGGAAAAAGATAACTGTCGGGATGATTGGTGTTGGAGCAAGGGCACATCAATTAATGGATAACATAATGCAGATAGAGGGAACTGAAATTGTAGCAGTATGCGATGCATACAAGGGAAGGATAGAACGGGCTATTGAAAGGTCTGGTGGAACGGCGGCTGCTTACAGGGATTATAAAGAGATTATTGCAAGACCGGAGATAGATGTGGTTGTTGTTGCTACTCCGGACCATTGGCATAAGGTTATGTGTATCGACGCGCTCGAGGCAGGAAAGGACGTCTATTGTGAAAAACCACTGACTTATACGGTTGATGAAGGTGTTGAGATAGTGAAAGCAGTGAAAAAAACAGGAAGAATTTTGCAGGTCGGCAGCCAGGGTATGAGTTCAATGATACAGAGAAAAGCAAGGGAGATAATCAGGTCCGGCAGATTGGGTAATGTAACGACGATTCGCGCTACCTGGAACAGGAATACTGCAAGCGGTGCCTGGATTTATCCGATTCCTCCGGATGCGTCGAGAAGAACTGTTGATTGGGATATGTTTTTAGGTTCTGCACCAAGGCGTCCTATTAATATGGAGAGATTTTTTCAATGGAGATGCTTCGAAGATTATTCAGGTGGAATCTCTACCGACCTTTTTGTTCATCTCTGTACAACAATTCATTTTATTATGGATGCCAAAGTTCCATCAAAAGCTATCGGATTAGGAGAGCTTTACCGCTGGAAAGAAAGCAGAGATGTACCCGATACAATTAACGGTGTTTTAGAATATCCTGAGGGATTTGTCGTTAATTTGAGCGGAACATTTAATAATCAAAGTTCCGAGGGTTCGGGATTTCATATTATGGGGACGAAAGGGAGTATTCAACTCGGTGGAAGTTCACTCGAGTTTATTGCAGAACATCCTGTTGACAATAATGACTGGATTGTCAGAAGCTGGACCAGTGAGATGGAAAAAGCATACTACGATGACCCGAAAACTAAAGCATCGGAGGCTCCTTCAAGCTGGGAACCGAGTGTGAATCAAATAGCTGAAGTTTACAGAGAGGTTGGAACCGGTTCAGGTATATTACATTTTCAGCATTTCTTCGATTGTGTCAGGACAAGAAAACAGCCGATACAGGATGCTGCAGCCGGTCATCATGCCGCCGCTTGTGCTCATATGATAAATGTTTCAGCTAATGAAAAACGGTTTATTTATTGGGATTACGATAGAGATACCGTCAAGACTTGATTGGTAATTATCAAGAAGTATTCATTTAATGAATGCGAAGGTGAATTCTGCCAAAGCGGGATTTCGCTAGTGTAGCGATTTCTTGACTCTTTAACTAATAATTCTTCTATATTTTAGAAAAAAATAGAATATTTAATGTCAAATGTCAAAATCCAAATGACAAATCAAGCTTTCCTCCAAAGACGGATCAGGAAAAAAATCCAAATGACAAAAAACATATGATTACATAAGTAGGGACAGAACACTGTTCTGTCCTTACAATTTAGTCATTTTTTCCTAATCTGCCAGCGGCAGAGGATTTCATTTGGCATTTGAGCTTTTATTAGTAATACATCATAAAACTGATTTTTTCAGATTCGACTATTTAAAGTTAATGTATTAACAAATCGCTACACTAGCAGAAAAAAGGGCGGGTAAACCCGCCCCTACAAAAACAAATATATCTGCGTAGGGGTGAGCTTGTTCACCCTTATAACTGCGTAATGTTTTTATTTTCTTACAAAAATCAATAAAAGCAGTGCAATTATGTTTAAGATAAAAAGATATATGCAGCATACAAAAATTCCCGACATCGGAATAATAAATGAAGAAATCAGAAGTGCACCGATAGAGGCGCCAAATAGGTCGGCAGAATAAATAATCCCGAAGTTCTTTTCTGAACCTCTTTTCATATATAATGAATTAGCCAGTTGAAAATGACATCCTCCGAGAAATCCGGAAATAATAATTAAAATTGTCAGGTAAATTTCTGTAAAATGAAATAATTTATCGACTCCGGAAAGTATATAAAAGGATATTATTATTAATACAGGTAACAATGAAATAATTAATTGAATTCTCTTCAACCAACTGAAGGATTTTGATTTATCATCGATTATTTTTAAAGAGAAAAATCCCCCGATTGCAAGCCCACCCATAAAACCTGCTATTATAAGTGCAATTTTGCTGTAAATATATCCGTAAAGAATTTGGAACCCGAGGATTAAAATTACTTCCATACAAATCACTGAAAAACCGGCTATATATACCGCTGTAACAATACTTTTTTTATACTTCAAAAATAACAGAGGAATAATAAAAAATAATAATGTTATAAATATGAATATTTCTTTATATTTTAAATTATAAACAAAACCGAAAACATTTCTGATTTTGTCTGAAAAGTATGTGCTCCATAGAACAATATTATAATAATAACCGATTGGTTTGAAATCTCTATTGATTTCGCTTTTCTTTACGGAGGATATAATAGAAGCGGCATAATCAATTCTTTCCTTTGACATCCTGAAAGGAAGATAAAATTCACTGACATACATTGCATCTATTGAACGTTCTTTTAGTCTGTTAATTAGTATATCAGGATTATCGGTAATTATACCTTTTTGATTGGAAGCGGCAAAAATCATAGTATTACCGGGAATTATTATAACTTCTGCAAAAACTTTTTTGAGAGTTTCATCTATGGAGCTAAAAAATTGAGCAAGAGTTTCGTTAATATAATTTTCTGATGAGGTTAGTTTAAAAGAAAATATGCCGCCCTTGGACAAGATTTTTGATATTTCCCTGAAAAACTCGATGGTGTAAAATCTGTTTAAAAGAGCATTTGACGGGTCGGGAAAATTGATAATTATGACATCGTAATATTTTTCACATCGTTTAACAAAAAACCTTCCGTCAACGTTATAAATATTTATATTTTTGGAAGAGCTTGGCGGGAGGTCGTCTTCGGTGAGATATTTTTTTCCGAGTTCAATTATCGCCGGGTCAAGCTCAACATAGTCTATTTCCTGAATACTTTTATGCTTTACTGCCTGTTTAATTCCTCCGTTTATACCTCCACCCATTAATAATAAGCTTTTTGGCTCAGGGTGTTCGATAAGGGCAAAATGAACCGATTCTTCGGCAGACATTATGTCCGGGGAAGAAAAGAGAAGAATTCCATTTTCATAAAAACTTCTTTGATTGGATTCTTCCAGAACAACGATATTTCCATACATAGTATTTTTAGATTCTAAAATCTTATAACCTTTCCACAAAAACCTGTAAGATGTCTCTTCTAATTTATTGGAAAATGGAAAAAGAAAAAAGAAATATAAAACTGAGAAGATTATCGAGGTTAAAATCCGGATTAAAATTTGCTTATTAATTAATAATATAAATATAACTGAAAGAAGACACAGAAAACTGATTATGAAGCAGATCTGAAAATTAAGGAGATATTTTATCAAAAAAAAGTAAAGCAAAATGCCTCCAAGAAGCGCACCGATTCCTTCAAGAATGTAAACTCTGCCTACTGACTTTCTTGAGTCCATCCTCGTAAGATAATGAAATAGTCTGCTGACTGCAGGGAATAATGAGCCTAAAAGAAAACAAAATGGGAATAGAAAAAGTAATGAAAGCCCGGATATGGAAAATATATCAATCAATTCACCTGTTTGGATGTTAAGAATATTTTTTACAGATCTGATAAATAATAGTGTAACAGGGATTGTAACAGATAAAATTATGAAAATTGAGGAGACGGTTAAATTAATATTCTTACCGGAAGTGAAAATTTTACTGAATACAAAACTCCCGGCTGCTGTGCCTAAAAGCCAACTGCACAGCGTAATCCCGATTGATAGTTCATTACCGCCAAAAATTACCATCAATTCACGGATAAATATTATCTGGGATACTGCCGAAATTATGCCGTATTTTATAAATATTATGTCAATATTATTTTTCATAATTAATAATTATATAATTATCAATATTAAAAAGCAAGCTTTTTCATGCTTGGTGAGGTTTTCTTCACCTCGTCATTCTCTGATATTAGTTTGTTTTAGAAGGCGAAAGTGAAGAACACCTTCGCCAGCAGTAACTTCTTAAAAAAATATGAGTTTTTTGAAGGGTAGTAAGTAAATCTTGACAAACAGATTATGATATTGTATATTTTAGAGATAGAAATAATTTTTAAAAAAAGTAATTTTTCAAATGGATAGAAGGAAATTTTTTAAACATAGTTTATATACATTCGGTTTACTTTATAATAGTAAAGGATTTTCATACGGTAATATTATTGGAAAGACTGATAATAATTCAAGGATAATAATCTCCAGGGATACTTCTGTTAGAACAAATCAGTTCAAATATAATACTGAAAAACTCAGCTTAATGCTCGATAAAGCAATGAAAAGTTTGTATGGCACAGAAGATGTTATCGATGCATGGAAAATGGTTGTAAGTCCAAATGATATTGTCGGTTTGAAAGTAAATTGTCTTTCCGGTAAGAGAATGTCCACGTCTGTGGAGCTTGTAAATGCCGTTGTCAAAAAGATTTGTGAAGCAGGAGTGAAGAGGAAAAATATTATTATCTGGGATAGAATGGATATTGATTTGGAGAAAGCGGGATACCGGATAAATATTAAGGGAAATGATGTAAAATGTTTTGGGAACGATACTGCCGGTTTTGGAAGTGAGCTTGCGATTTATGGTGAAATAGGAAGTCTTTTATCGAGAACATTGACCGATTACTGCAGTGTTATTATTAACCTTCCGGTCTTGAAGGATCATGGTATAGTTGGAGTTACAATAAGTATGAAAAATTTTTTCGGAGCTATTCATAATCCAAATAAGTATCATGAAAAAATAGGAGATCCCTATATTGCAGATTTATGGATGATACCGGATATAAAAAATAAGACCGGACTAATTATCTGTGATGCTCTCACTGCCCAGTATGAGGGGGGACCGCCGTATAAACCGCAGTGGATATGGGATTTTAATGGAATTATTATCGGGAAGGACCCCGTTGCACTTGATTACGTCGGATGGCATATATTAGAGGAAAAAAGGAAAGAAAGGGGACTGACATCGTTTAAAGATGCTAAAAGAGAACCAAATTATATTAATACTGCTGCTGACAGTAATCATAAAATCGGAACTAACGACCCTGATAAAATAGAAATAATTGAGGTTTAATCCCCCATTCACCATATTAAACATAAAAAGTATTAAAAACTCTGTTTTTATTCTTGTTCCTAACTTCTGATTGTGAGGGAGAGTTTGAAACAGAGTTTCTCAGACAATTGCGTTCCCAAACAGAGTTTGGGAACGAGAGTAAAAACAGAGTTTGGGAACGAGAGTAAAATCATCGATACAATGGCTGTTGTCGGAGGAGGAAGAGCTTACTGTTGAGGTAAATGCTCTAAAAAATGAATATCTTAATTCACATAAATTCAAAAACTGATTTATGTTGTAGTAAAAAATATCCTAAAATTAGGGACAGTTAGATAGAAAATTTAAATATATTTTTTTTAATAAAGACAAATTTCCTGGAGAAAAAAAGGATATATCCACAAATAAATCCCAAAAAATTGAAAAAAAACGGATTGACTTTTATATTGAAAATTCTGCGAAAAAATCATTTGAAATAATAAATTTTATACATTAACTTTTAAGGGAAAATGTCCGAATTGTTTTGACGACATACATAAGTCTAAAATAATTAAATTACGCTTTGTATATACAATTATTATTTTTACCTTTTATTCTATCTTGGTTTTTGACAACTATTAATTATTAATTCAAACCATTATTTATCAAATTAAAATGGAGATACTATGGAATTCAATAATGCTGAATCGGCAAAGATTCTTCTAATTGAAGATGAACCTGATATAAACCTCATAGCCAGAACGGCCTTACCCGTATAAAATCGTTAATTAGTTAAATGTGATATTTTATTCATTTTCTGTTTTTATTACTTATGATCGCTGAAAATCTTTTTCGAAGGCTCGCCATCAATAGTTACTACTATTTTGTGTCAAAGATTTTAGTACACATATTCTTTTCAAGTTCAATTATCTCTATTAGAGAGTATAGAACATGAATTTTTTATTTAAATATATTTTGAGGTGAATAAATTGAAAACCGATAATAAAAATAATAATGAGAATATTGGTAATAAATCCAATAGTAATTACCATGTTGATAATTTTTTTAAGTTGACGGTTGATTTATTATGTATAGCCGATTTTAATGGTTATTTTGTCCTTATGAATCCGCAATGGGAAAGAATTTTGGGCTGGTCTGAATCAGAATTAAAATCGAGGCCATTTATAGAATTCGTCCACCCGGAGGACAGGGAATCAACAATAAAGGAAATACAGAAGCTTCAAAAAGGTACAAAGGTTATTACTTTTGAAAATAGATATTTATGCAAGGATAATTCTTACAAATGGTTGTCCTGGAATGCAATAGGTGTTGTTAATAAACAAGAAATATATGCTGTTGCACGTGATATAACTAAAACAAAAACAAATGAACTTACCTTTCAAAAGAATAATCTGCTGTTAAAAGCTTTAGATAAAGCACAATCTCAGTATATTACGAATGTAGACCACCATAAGTTATTTGATGAGTTACTAAGCAATTTGTTAAAGTTAACAGATAGCGAGTATGGCTTCATAGGTGAAGTGCTTTATACTGAAGACAAAAAACCATATTTAAAGACACATGCAATCACAAATATTGCATGGAATAAAGAAACAAGAAAATTCTATAATGAAAATGCTCCACAGGGTATGGAATTTTTTAACCTGGAGTCTCTTTTCTGGAGCGTTATGACCACAGGTAAACCTGTTATTGCAAATGATCCGGCAAATGATCCCAGACGTGGAGGGCTTCCGGAAGGTCACCCGGCTCTTAATCATTTTTTAGGTTTACCATTCTATATGGGAAATGAATTTGTCGGTATGGTAGGTATTGCAAACAAACCCGGTGGATACGAATCTGAATTGATTGACTATTTAAAACCATTTCTCTCAACGTGTGCAAATTTAATTGATGGATACAGAAATGTTAAGGAGAGAAGAAAGGCAATTCAGGCACTAAGCGAGAATGAAGAAAGGATCAGGGCGCTCGTAAATACAGTTATAGATGGAATTATTACTATAGACAATAAAGGTCTTATTGAGACTTTTAATCCTGCTGCAGGAAAAATATTCGGATATCATGCGGATGAAGTTATTGGGAAGAACGTCAAACTTTTGATGCCTGAACCTTACCAAAGCGAGCATGATAATTATATAAAAAAATATATTAAGACCAGCAAAGCTAAAATAATAGGCGTGGGAAGGGAAGTCGATGGGAAACGTAAAGACGGCACTATTTTTCCAATAGACTTGGCCGTTAGTGAAATGCAAATTGGGACAAAGCGTTTGTTCATTGGTATTGTGCGCGATATCACAGAACGCAGGAAAGCTGAAAAAGCACTGCGAGAGAGCGAAGAACGCTGGCAGTTTGCACTGGAAGGAAGCGGTGATGGTATATGGGACTGGAATATTCAGACAAACGAAGTCTTCTTTTCAAAACAATGGAAAGAAATGCTTGGATTTGAAGAAGATGAAATAAGCAATAAATTAGATGAATGGGAAAAAAGAACCCACCCTGATGATATTGGATGGGTAACCGAAGAAATTCAAAAACATTTTAGAGGGGAAATACCGGTTTATGTTAGTGAGCATAGAGTATTGTGTAAAGATGGTGCATATAAATGGATTCTTGATAGAGGAAAGGTCATAACATTTACTGAAGATGGCAAACCTTTAAGAATGGTTGGTACACACACCGACATTACCGAGCGCAAAAAGGCTGAAGAAATGCATATTCAACTTTTAAATCAATTAAATACTATTTTAATTAGTGTAGGAGATGCTATATTATGTACAGATGAAAATTTAAGAATAACAATTGTCAATCCTGCGTTTGTTGAGTTAATAGGAAAAGAGGAAAATGAAATTATTGGGAAAAATTGCGATGATGTTTTCAATTGTTTTAATGAAAGAGGAGAGGTTTTATGTGATTCTGAATGCAGTTTAAAGGAGACTTTAGATAAAGGAATAAATACGGTTAGTAAAACTATAATTAAAAACAGTGAAGGAAAAAAAATAACAATCCAATCATTAAATTCTCCGCTAAGAAACGCAGAAGGTAAAATTACAGGTGCAGTGAAATCAATAAGAGATATATCAAAAGAGGCTGAAATAGATCGGATGAAGAGTGAATTTATATCAACGGTTTCTCATGAATTGAGAACTCCTTTAACTTCTATAAAAGGTTATGTTGATTTAATTCTTGATGGAGATACAGGTGAAATAAATGAAACACAAAAAGAATTCTTAGAAGTAGTTGCTCAGAATTCGGATAGGCTCAATAATCTGATAAATGACCTGTTGGATGTCGAAAGAATTGAATCAGGCAAGGTTGAAATGAAGTTAAAGAATATATCTCTAACCGACACTGTAAATACAGCAGTAAAGACTATGGAAGCAGCTTCTGAAAAAAAAGGATTAAAATTAATTTCAAAAATTGAAAAGGGTATTGAACTGTATGGTGATTCGGATAGAGTTATTCAAGCTTTAACAAATCTTATATCTAATGCAATTAAGTTTACTAAGGAAGGTGAGATTGCAGTTGAATTGAAATCAGTCAGTGGCGAGCCTGAAATTAGTGTCCGGGATACAGGTATAGGAATAAGCAAGGCTGATAGGAAGAAACTTTTTGAAAAATTTTTCCGTGCAGATAATGAATATACCAAAGAAGTGGGTGGAACCGGACTTGGGCTTTCCATTGTTAAAACAATTGTAGAGAAACATGGCGGAGAAATAGGAGTAGAAAGTAAAATAAATGAAGGATCAACATTTACTATAAAGTTTCCTGTAAAAAGAATTGAAGAGCTCAAAGAGTTTAAAATACTTATAGTTGATGATTCAAAATCTACTCTTCATCTTTTAAAAAGTAAGATTTCAAATTATAATCCCAAATACTCTGTGAGTTTAGCTAAAGACGGATTTGAAACTGCTGAATTATTGAACAATTTTAATCCTGATTTAGTTTTGCTGGATATAAATATTCCGGGAATAGATGGATTTGAAGTATGCAGAAAAATCAAATCTGATAAAAGAACAAGTAGAACAAATGTTGTTATTATGACCGGATTAGAAGAAGAGGATCTGGAAGGTAGAGCTTATGAAGCAGGAGCTTCCGAATTCTTGAGAAAACCTATTAAAGATAAAATTTTATATGAAGTTATTGACAGATTTTCCAAAAAATAGACTTTTATGCAAAGCAGGAAGTTTGGAATTGAGAGAATAGTAAATGAAATAGCAGCATTTATAAATGAAAGAAAATAATAACACATAAATAAATAAGTTTCTTTTTCATTTAAACTGAATTACTTATAATAAACATTAATTTGATATTTCAAATTTGTTAATTTAACAAAAATATGAGGCACTCATGGAAAAAGAGAAAGATGAATATAAGAGTAAAGAGGCAATAATTTTAGTTGTTGACGATGACAAGGATATTCAAAACTTCATTAAATTCAAACTTCAGAAAATTGGATATAACGTATTCACAGCTCCAAATGGATATGAAGCAATTGAAAAAGTAAAAAAAATTCGGCCGGATTTGATATTGCTTGATATATTAATGCCCGTTATGGATGGATTTAAAACATGTGAATACCTGAAAAGTAATGATAAATTTAAACATATTCCTATAGTATTTGTTTCAGCTTTGAGTGATATTAAAAATAAAGCTGTGGCATACAATTATGGTGCTGATGACTATTTAACAAAACCTATCGATATAATCACAATGGCAGCTCGAGTCAAATCAATTCTGGAAACTCAAAAATTAAGAAATAAAATTCGCCGCCAAACAGATAAAAAAGCTATTACTGATAATCTTTTTGATTATCAACATCTTTTTGAAAGATTGGAAACCGAATTGGAACACTGTAGAAAGGAATCAAAGCCATTGTCGATTATTTATCTCGATATAGATTATATGAAAATTATTAATTCAAAGTATGGTTTCAAAAAAGGGGATTTGGTTATAAAAGAAGTAAAAGAAATAGTTTATGGTAAATTGTCTGACATCGCTATTATCTTATATTCAAATATTGATAAATTGTTTATTATATTACCAAATATAGGTGAAAATAAGGTTCACGTAATTGCTGATGATATATTAGAAAAAATAAAAAAAATTGTATTACCATTTGACATTGTGATTAACGAAGACATGAAATTAACTGAAATTACAGCAAGTTTGGGAATTGTTACATGGGATAAAATTGAAGGAGTATCATCCGAAAAACTGCTCTCTTTAGTTGAGGAAGCATTAAAATCAGCAAAAAACGAAGGAAGAGGGAAAAAAGTTCAATATCAATTCTACAGCAAACCCACGCAAAATGGGAAACACGCAATAGATAAAAAAATAGTAAAAAAATCCGGGAGAAAACAATGAGTTACAAAATTGTATTAGCCGAAGATGAACCTCAAATTGCACGACTTACAAAGTTTAAACTGGAACGTGAAGGATTCGAAGTAATTTGGGAAAAAGATGGAGGTGCTGCTTTGGAAAGTATTAAGGCAAATAATCCTGATTTAGTTCTTTTAGACGTTATGATGCCCGTAATGGATGGGTATCAAGTTTTAAAGAAAATGAAAGAAAACGAAAATACAAAAAATATTCCAATAATTATGCTAACTGCCAAAGGACAGGAACAGGATGTAGTAAAAGGAATTGAAATGGGCTCAGCAGATTATGTTGTTAAACCTTTCCGTCCTGCTGAGTTAGTTGCACGAATTAAAAAAATCCTGGGAGATTAAAAATTAGTGAAAACTATTTTATATTTTTATTGTATTTTGAGTCAAATATTCCTTTTGGCTTTCTCTTATAACTTTTCGTTTTGCCTGGAAAATCCAAAAGATAAAGCCCAAAACTATATAGAAAAAAAGCAATATCAAAAAGCAATTGAAATATATGAAAAAATAACGGCTGATTCAACAACTGACATTGAAAGTCAAAAAATATTGGCAAGGCTTTACAGTTGGGTTGAAAAGTATGGTCGTTCTCTTGAAATTTATAAAAAAATTCTTGAAAAATATCCAAAAGATTATGATATAATATTTGCTATTGCACAAGTTTTCAGCTGGAAGGGAGATTACAAAACAGCTATAACAATTTATAAAAAAATTATTGATGATTCTCCGGATTATATCGATGCTTATACCGGTTTAGCACGTATATATTATTGGGATAAGAATTATTCTACCTCCATAAGTATATTAGAAAAAGGATTGAATAAAGATCCTTCGAATGAAGATATTATCAATTTAATAATTGACAACTACTATGCTTCAGGAGATTATAAAAAAGCCGGGCTTTATAATAAGAAATTACTAAAAATCAATGCTGAATCATCAAAAGGGCTGTATTACCAAAAGGAGCTTTCTTTATATTCATTTGATCTGACTTTTGGCTATGACGACGTAAATATTATGGAAAATTGGAAAGATAGACATATAGCATTTTTATATAAACCTCATAAAAGGTTCACAGCCATTTTTCAGGGAAGCTTGTATGAAAGATTCGGGAAAAACGACCAACAGGCTTCATTTAATTTTTATGCCGGATTATCAGAAAATTTATACTTTCAGGGTTTTATAGAAGCCGGTTTCAAAAACAATTTTTTACCAAAACAAAGGTTTAATGGTGAATTTTCTTACAGCGCTAAAAATGGCTCAGTGCTAAACATAGGAATACAGTTGTTAAATTTTGATGATAAGACGATTTCAATTTACACTTCGGGTTACTCATTCTATTTTCCGAAATATTTCTTTGTTGATTATAAATATTATTACAGTTCAGGAGAAGAAGATATTTTCAGTTCGACTCATTTAGTTAAACTTAACTTTTTAATAGAGAAGAAAATTCAGCTTTCCACCGGTTACGCGTATGGTGGAGAAGCATTTCATATAATTAGTACACAGGAAATATCAAGTCTAAAAAGTCATTCCTATATTTCAAATATAACTGTTTGGTTTAATCCTAATTTTGGATTCAGATTTTTATACTCTTATACAAAAAGAGAAACTACATATAAAAGAAAAGCTATTAGTGGCGGTTTAATTTTTAATTTTTAACATACCGAATATGAATTATTTAAATCCATTTGACTTATTTATTGGGAAAGAGTTAATCATAATTTTTATAATTCTCTTTCTGCTTGTTTTAATTTTCCTTTTATTGCTATATACTTTTTACCTGCGAATATACTACAATATTAAAAATAAATATATTCAGAAGAAGCAAAGTGAGTGGGAAAATACAATTTTAGAATATATTTCAAATGACCCTGGTAAATATGTATTTAGTATAAATGTTAAGGATAAAGATGCTCAGATATTCGGAGAATTTGTTGAGAATTATCTTGTTGACCTTAAAGGGGATGAATATGACCGGATAATTAATTTATTAAAGGACATTGGGTATGAAGAAATGTTAATGAAAACGTTGGATAAGACTAATAAATGGGATAAAGCTTATGCCGCTCATTTTTTAGGATTGATGAGATATAAACAGGCTGAATCTAAACTATTAAAATTAGTTTACGATAAATCACCTATTGTTTATCTGAATGCATTTGAAGCCTTACATCAAATTGGTAGTCAAGAAAAACTT
>SDBU01004838.1_pt1 | contig 16334 bp, 12 predicted proteins | sample 2277071 | NCBI WGS metagenome assembly SDBU01 (sample SAMN10397929, study PRJNA504765) | marine sediment metagenome | isolation source: marine sediment core GS08_GC12, 126 cmbsf | place: Arctic Ocean: Gakkel Ridge, Loki's castle | collected 2008
TTCAGGGCAGGGATATCCGGTTACATTCTGAAAAGCGATCCTACCTCAGACCTGATGCTTGCGATCAAAGCCGTGAAGCAGGGTGGAAATTACTTCAGTGCAAATACGCCAACGATCCTTCTGGGACATATGAAGGAACTGGAACAAGGCAAAAGGCACTATGACGGTTTTGAAAGGCTGAGCGTGCGCGAACGTGAAATCTTTTGTCTTCTGGTCGAGGGAAAATCTATCAGGGAGATCGCCGAACAATTGTATATAAGCCCGAAGACCGTGGGATCCCACAAGTATAATCTCATGGAGAAGTTGGACGCTCAAAGTATGACCGACCTCATAAGAATCGCCATTAAGAAAAACCTGATTCAGCTCTAAGAGTTTTCCTAGTCATTTCCATCGATTTTAACATACATCATGTAGTGTACAAGAAAAAAGGCACAAAAGATGTTGTGATTCGCAATCCATCTTCTCACCATCCTACCCATATTTTGCCTCTTTTTTGCCTAAGGAGTTTGCCTAAGAAATGTAGGATTTTTCTTAGTCACGTATTCCATTGATATTCTAGTTTGTTAAACGGGATACAAACAGAAGACCTTTAAACCACAACGGCATCACAATTTCAACGACTGTCCATATAAAAATAAACTTTCTACCGATAGACAGCTTTTCCCGAGTTTGCTATGCATCTTAGTGACTATCCATGTCTTGCGTTCAAGACTTCGCGCGCCCAATTTATGAGACGGGTCCCAATCAACAACTTAACAAGCTCTCTTGAGTGATAAGAAATGAAGAAAGCCAGCATACTGATCGTGGATGACAATATCAGCCTGTGCAAGACCATGTCCTTAATCCTTGGTCGCAAAGGCTCTGTTGTCACTACTGCTGAGAACGGGCCCGAAGCCATCGAAAGAGTTAAGGAGAGGCCCTTTGACTTGATCTTCATGGACGTCAAGATGCTTCCCATGAACGGTGTGGAAACCTATAGAATGATCAAGAAGATCAGGCCCGACGCTGTGGTGACCATGATGACCGCTTATGCGGTTGATGACCTAGTTCACCAGGCGCTTCAGGAGGGGGCGTGCGGAGTACTCTACAAGCCCCTGGATATGGAAAAAGTGGTGGATTTCATTCAAAGAGCAGGTGAAGGCCGGCTTGGGTTCTCATTCGAGTGGTCGACCACCAGCCAGGAATTTGTATCACCTTTGAGAACACACTAGAACCCATCTCAAAAATGGGTCTAAGTCCCCGTGGCGGTGTTGTGGGTCGGTTCAAAATGCTCATCCCGCCGCGGCGGGACTGTGCGCCGCCCAGCGCTTGCTGAGAACCTTTATCTTATAAATAGATCCGAAGTCCCGCCGTCAGGCGGGGCCCTGAACCCTAACCTTATTTTTGAGATAGGTTCTAGTATGTAGCTTTTCCGCGCTTCAGGTTGGGGCTTCACAAAGAGAGACTTCTTAAGAAGCCATGAGAGCCTTGCGGCCACTTGGATGACAGTACGTTTTTGTAAGAACTACCATATAACAGTTCTTAGGACGGAAGAAATGGACAAGAGACACAGCATCCTGATCGTTGATGACGATGAGAGCACCTGCAAAAGCCTGACACTCATATTTGGAAAGAATGGCTGTGAAACACAGACCGCTGGAACAGGGCGAGAAGCCATAGAGAAGGCGCGACAGAAATTCTTTAATGTAGCCCTCTTGGACATTAAGCTGCCCGACATGGAAGGGATACAACTACTAGCACCTTTGAAAGAAATGCATCCCGACATGGTCGCGATTATGCTTACCGGCTATGCCTCTGTGGATAGCGCGATAGGGGCTTTGAACGCGGGGGCATCGGCCTACATCACCAAGCCGTTGAACATGGATGAGGTGCTGGATAGAGTCAGGGATGCCCTTGACAAGCAACAGCTGGTAATGGAAAACAGGAGGCTATACGAGGAGACTCAGCGAGAACTGGCTGAGCGCAGGCGAGCTGAGGAGGCGCTGAAGGCGTCTGAGAAGAAATATATGGGCCTGGTTGAAAACTCTCCAGATATTATTTTCACGTTGACTCCTGAAGGACATTTTAGCTTTGTGGGGGGTGCTGTGGAATATCTTACTGGATTTACCCCAGAGGATTTGACCGGGAAGCATTTCACGTCCATTGTCTCGCCGGAAGATACAAATAAAGCCCAATTTCATTTCAATGAGCGCAGAACTGAAAAGCGCGCCACCAGAAGGCTCGAGCTGCGCCTCCAGGTGAAAACGGGAAAAGGAAAGCAATTTGATATCCATTATCTGGCCGTAGAGCTGAATGCTTTTGGCATGTACGATAACCCTGTTACGGAAAAAGACAAGAATTTTCTTGGCACCTATGGGGTGGCAAGAGATATCAGCGCCCGCAAGAAGGTCGAGCAAGCCTTGAGATGTTCAAATAGATTATTATTAGGGGAGCACAAACAGAGGAAAGTATTGGCTAAGAGGCTTATCAAGTTATTGGAGAGCGACCGTAGGGAAGTTGCAATGGAGCTTCATGACCACGTGGGCCAGATATTGACGACCCTTAAGATGGACCTGGAGATGATTCTTCGCGAAGTAAAGTCGGATGGCGCTGCCTTCAAAGAGTCAATACAGCTTGCACACGACAAGGCACTTCAGGCCATGGAAGGAATTCAGCACATCGCACACGGGCTGAGGCCAGCCGTACTTGACACCTTGGGTTTAGTCCCTTCGCTGCGAGAGCTGTTCGATGACATCAAACAGCACGCGGAGCTGGAGATTCGTTTTTTTCACAAAAAAATTCCGCGCCGATTCGACCCGGAAAAAGAGCTGGCCGTGTACCGGATCGCTCAGGAAGCCCTGACCAATGTTGTCAAGCATGCCCATGCCAGGAAAGTGTTTGTGAATCTCGTCAGGGAAAAGGAATTTTTCACTTTAGGTGTGGAAGATGACGGAGTTGGCTTTGACAAAAACGGAGTCATGAAGATCTCAAAAAGAAAGGGCCCTCTGGGACTGCTCATTATGCGGGAGAGGGCAGTACAGGTTGATGGGGAATTCTCCGTAGAGTCACGAATTGGCGGGGGAACACATTTGTTTGTGCGGATACCCGTGTAACTGGTTGCTCGTTGCTGGTTACTGGTTACTCGTTGCTCGTTGCTCGTTACTCGTTGCTGGTTACTCGTTGCTGGGCAACAAACCAATATCTAATACCAAGTACCTAATACCCAATACCCAAGGAGAGGTTTTATTATGGCGAAGACGAAGATTCTCATAGCGGATGACCATGGGGTAGTCATAGACGGGATCAAGCAGGCCTTAAGCGACCATTCTCAATTTGAGGTGGTGGGCGAGGCTTTTGACGGCTATCAGGCCATCGAGCAGGCCGAAGCCTTAAAGCCGGATATCGTGATCATGGATATCTCCATGCCGGGGCTAAACGGTATAGAGTCGACTCTGCAAATGAAAAAGTCGTGTCCCGATACTCGCATCATTGTTTTTACCATGCATTCGAATAAAGAATACATTGTAGATCTTTTTAGGGGGGGCATATCCGGTTATGTTCTGAAAAGCGATCCCACTTCAGACCTGATTCTTGCAATCATGGCTGTGAAGCAGGGTGGGACTTACTTTAGTAGAAATACTTCTGCTATCCTGCAGAGGCATATGAACAAATTGGAAGAAGGCAAAACCAGTGAGGACGGTTTTGACAGCCTCAGCCTGCGTGAACGTGAAATCTTTTGCCTCCTGGCCGAGGGAAAGTCTATTAAGGAAATCGCCGGCCAGTTGTATATAAGCCCCAAAACCGTGGGATCTCACAAGTATAATATCATGGGGAAGCTGGACACTCCAACGATAACCGATCTGGTCAAAGTTGCCATTAAGAAGAATCTGATTCAACTCCAAGACTTTCCCTAGTCATCTCTATCGATCTTAATGCACATCATGTTGTGTGCGAAGAAAAGTACCACATAACATCTTGTGAATCTCAATCATTCCTCTTGCCATCCTACCGATATCTTCTCCGTTTTTGCTTAAGAAGTTTGCCCAAGAAATATGCTGATATTCTTATTCGTATATTCCATCGTCATTTTAATTGGTTAACCGGGATAAAAACAAAGGACGTTCAAACTACAAAGGCTTCATAATTTCAATAACTGTCTACCGAAGAATCAATGTTCTGCCGATAGACAGCATTTCCATAGTTCGATATCCATTATTCCGTGGAGGAAAAACAATAGCGAACATTCTTGTTGTAGATGACCAGGTGTGCGTCGTGAGCTTTTTTCACTAGATCTGACCCGTGAGGGGCATGCGGTTACAACTGTGGGTGATGCCGAATCCGTCAGAAGACACCTCAAATCTTCACGTCCAGATTTGGTGCTTCTCGATTTGTATCTCGACGGATTCAATGGATGGGACGTTTTGCGCGACATCAAGAGGCAAGATCCATACCTGCCGGTCCTTATCGTTACTGCTTACGACAGCTACGTGGATGACCCCCGCCTGTCCAGCGCCGAAGGCTATGCGATAAAGAGTATGGACTTGCGTGATCTCAAACAGAAGGTCGCCCATATCCTGAATCGGAAAGCGACTCGAGAAAGGAATGTTGAAGCAGGCCAACGCCTCCCCCAATTCAGCGCGGCCTAAGGAGGAACAATCATGGCATCGAATTTCAGAATTTTCTTTGACAGAAACGATGGCAACGTTCACCTGAAACTGACAGGTGATTTCGACGGCACTTCTGCTGACGAGCTGCTCAACGCACTGAAAGAGAATGGTGCCGGTACCCGAAAAATTTTCGTACATACCAGTGGCCTGAGGAAGATTTATCCTTTTGGCCAGAGGCTGTTCCAGAGCAACCTTTACGTTATGAATGGCCAATCAGCCAGCCTCGTATTCACGGGCAGGCATGGGACCGAAATAGGCCGTAGGGGAGTCGATTCGTTCGTAAATTCGCATCTTTGAGATTACAAAAGGGCGGCCTACTATGGAACCAAAAGCCAAGCCTGTTTGTGGGCGAGGAGAGAGAAACGTTTTCTGCCCTCACTACAGCGCCTGTCTAGACCATGCGGTCAAACACTCGTGGAACTACTGGGTTTGTTGTGATTGCCCCCACAAGTCCGTACAGCAACCAGTGCTGGACGTCCAGTCTATAGTTGACAGTTCAGTTATATACTACACCTTGCCTGCACAGATCCGCCGAAGAGTCGGAGAAGAATTCAATTGATGACAAACACAGAGACACCATTGGCGTGCAAAGTCCAGGTTGGAAGGGGGGCATATAACGGCCAATCTGACGGTGGGATGATTGATAATTGACGATTGAAGATTGGCGATTGAAGATTGAAAAGAGAATAAGAGATTGGAAACTGTGAATCGTAAGACGAATCCACATTTTGGGTGGAATTCATAATAGATGAATAAGTAATTGTAAAAAAAAGTTTTGCCTCTTTTCAACATAACACAGGAACTATCATCGATTTTCGTCACAACAAGAAAGACAGCATATAGAAAATAATCAATCAACAATCGTCAATAGTCAATCCATGAGGTGGGGAGAAACATGGACGAAAAAGAGAGCATCCTAATCGTTGATGACGATGAGGGGATGTGTAGAACCCTGGCGCTCACATTTGCACAGAAGGGTTATGAGACTCAGATGGCCGGAACGGGCAGAGAGGCCATAGAGAAGGCGCAAGAGCGATTCTTCAATCTGGCTCTTTTGGACATTAAGCTGCCCGACATGGAAGGAGTGGAGCTGCTGGCGCCTTTGAAGGAAATGCAGCCTGACATGGCGGTAATCATGGTGACTGCCTATGCATCTCTGGAAACCGCGGTTCGGGCCCTGAACGAGGGGGCATCGGCCTACATAACCAAGCCCTTGAATATGAACGCGGTATTGGCCACGGTCCGGGAGACGCTTGAAAAGCAGCACTTGGTCATGGAGAACAGGAGGTTATACCAAGAGACCCAGCAAGAACTGGCTGAGCGCAAGCGAGCTGAGGAAGCACTGCGAAAGTCCCATCAATTGCTGGAAAGGACGTTTGCAAGCCTCCACGATGCGGTTTTCATCATTGACGGCGATACTATGGAGATTACGGACTGCAACCCAGCAGCATCAGAGATGTTTGGGTACAGCCGTCAGGAGATGCTGGGCAGGACGCTGAATTTCTTGCATGTTGACAAGGCAGTGTTGGAGAAGTTTAGGACATACCTTTATCCCCTAGCGCAAAAAAAAGGCGTTCTGTCCCTGCTTGAGTTTGGGATGAAGTGCAAGGATGGAAAGGTCTTTCCCACCGAGCAGAGCATAATGCCGCTCGAAGACAAACAGGGCAAACGTATCGGTTGGGTGAGCATAGTACGAAACATCACGGATCGCAAGCGGGCGGAGGAGGCGCTCAAGGCATACTCAGAGCGGCTCGAAGAGATGGTAGAAATGCGCACCAAAGAACTCCGGGAGGCGCAGGATCAACTGGTGCGTCAGGAGAAGTTGGCTGTGCTGGGGCAACTGGCCGACAGCGTGGGCCATGACCTGCGCAACCCGCTGGCTTCGATCAAAAACGCTGCCTACTTCCTTAACATGGCCATAGAAGATCCTGAGCCGCAGGTGAATGAGGCGCTAAGCATTCTAGAGAAGGAAGTGGAAACATCGAAGAGAATCATCAGCAGCCTGATCGACTTCGCTCACCCAAAGCCGCCTACTCTGGACAATGTGGATATCAACGAGGTTGTCCAGGAGGCACTATCTCGAGTCTCTGTCCCGGAGAACGTCGAGGTGGTGAGTGAATTGATTGAAACACTGCCAACAATCCTGGCAGATCCCAACCAGCTCGGTCAGGTTTTTAGAAATCTCATCCTCAACGCAGTTCAGGCGATGCGTGAAGGCGGGCGGTTCGTCGTGAAGTCTGAAGTGATAGCCCCCGAATGGGTGACTGTCTCCTTCATTGATACGGGCGAGGGCATTCGGAATGAAAACATTGAAAAGGTCTTCGAACCACTCTTTACCACCAAAGCCAAGTGTATCGGACTTGGCTTGGCACTCAGCAAGATGCTTGTTGAGGCGCACGGAGGCACTATAGACGTTCAGAGTGAACTGGGAAAAGGCAGCACTCTTGCGGTCAGGCTGCCGATGGGATAGGGGCTGGACGCTCGTTGCTCGTTACTGGTTGCTCGTTTGCTGAATGATGCAAGATGGGGCGGGGGATTAAAGGATTGGGGGATTGAAGGATTGAGGGATTGAAGGATTGAGGGATTAGGCACTGGTTGCATATTCATTCGAAGGTACAAAAAATGGCAATTATTCCTTTATACCGGTACAGGATACCGAATACCAAATACCACCTCAGTTGGGTATGACTCAAGTGAGGTAAGAGGGGGTGTTCTGCAATTAATTCGATCAATTGCCTTGATTGGATCTACTTTCATCGCGGTCGTGTCTGCCGCAACATGCTGGCCGTCGCCGGAGTCTTGGCCGTCTTGTTGCTGGTAGCCATCACTCCGGTCGGCTTGGCTCACGAGACGGAAGTGCAACAGGAGGTCACCACTGATCTGAGGGACTTAAGCCTCGAGGAGCTGATGGAGATCGAGATCGCCGTCGTACACGCAGCCTCCAAGTATGAGCAAAAGGTGACCGAGGCCCCGTCCTCGGTGAGCATAGTAACAGCCGACGAGATCAGGAAATACGGGTATCGCACCCTGGCCGATATCTTGCGAAGCATCAGAGGCTTTTACACCACCTATGACCGAAACTACGACTATCTGGGAGTACGGGGATTCGGACGGCCCGGAGATTACAACACCCGGGTCCTGCTCCTGGTGGACGGACAAAGACTCAATGATAATATCTTTGACTCGGCATTTATTGGGAGAGATTCTGCCATCGATGTGGATATCATCGACCGGGTGGAGGTCGTCCGAGGGCCGAGTTCGTCCATTTACGGGACTAGTGCATTCTTTGGTGTCATCAACATCATCACCAAACGAGGCCGGGATTACAACGGCCTTGAGATATCAGGCGAGGCAGCCGGCCATGACACATACAAAACCCGACTGAGCTATGGCAATAGATTTGAAAACGGCATAGAACTGCTTCTTTCGGGTTCTGCCTTTGATAGTGAAGGGCAGCAGCTGTATTTCAGGGAATTTGACGATCCTGCTACCAACAATGGCATGGCCGAGAACTGTGATGACGAGGCATATCACAACCTTTTTTGGAATGCTTCGTTTAATGATTTCGCCCTGGAGGGAGCCTATGTTTCCAGGGAAAAGGGTGTACCCACCGCGCCGTGGGGCACTGTATTTAATGACTCACGCACCAAAACCATAGATGAGTTGACTTACCTGAACCTCAAATATGAACACAACTTTACCAACCAATTAGACCTTCTGGCTGTAATCTTTTATGGCCACTACGATTACGACGGTGATTATGTATATGATTATGCTGCCCCTGGAGACCCTGCGTCCTTGGTTGTGAACAAAGATGTTGCCAAGGGTGAGTGGTGGAGAAGTGAGTTACAGCTTACCAAGAAGATGTTTGAAAAGCATAAATTCATCGTTGGTACTGAATACCAAATTAATATGCGTCAAGATCAAGGTTACTATGATGAAGATCCTTATTATGTATACCTGGATGATAAAAGGGATTCCCAGAAGTGGGCTGTTTATCTCCAAGATGAATTCCAAATCCTGAAAAACCTAATCTTCAATGTGGGCGTTCGTCACGATTACTACGACACGTTCGGCGGAACCACCAATCCGCGGCTCGGCCTGATCTACAGCCCCCTTCAGGAAACGACTCTCAAGTTTCTGTATGGTGAAGCCTTTCGCGCCCCTAATGCGTACGAGCTTTATTATCATGATGGGGGCTTTACGGCCAAAGCCAATCCAGAGCTTGATGCCGAAACCATGAAGACCTATGAGATGGTTATAGAACAATACCTTGGAAGCCACTGGCGGGCGAATGCATCTGCTTTTTATTACAAAATCGAAGATCTCATCACTCAGGAGACAGATTCCGCAGACGGACTCTTGGTGTTCAGAAATGTGGAGGAGATTGAAGCAAAGGGCATAGAAGTTGAACTGGAGGGAAAATGGGCTAATGGCCTGGAGGGCCGAATCAGTTATGCCTTTCAGCAGACCGAAGATCGGCAGACCGGGAAGATCCTGACCAATTCACCCGAGCATCTGGCCAAGCTCAACCTGATTATACCAGTTGTTAAGGAGAAGATTTTTGCAGGCGCAGAGGTGCAATACACAAGCAAGAGAAAAACCCTTGCCGACAAATATGCGGATGACTTCTTTGTCACCAACTTGACTCTTTCCGGTCGGGACCTGCTGAAGGGGTTGGAAGTGTCAGCGAGCGTTTACAACCTGTTCGACGTGGAATACGGAGACCCGGGGGCTGGAGAGCATTTGCAGGATACCATTGAACAAGACGGTCGGACGTTTAGAGTGAAAGTTACCTATAGATTCTAGGATGTGGAGAGAGTGTGAGATTGATTCCTATATTTCGTTACCTCTCATTTGAAATATGAAGCACAACATGCCGGGAAAATGCGCTCTGTTTATTCTTACCATCGCAATACTGTTTGTGGCAGGCCATGTGACGAGCATACATGGGCAAGGCGCGATTAAGCCTACCGAGTATGAAGTCAAAGCAGCTTTCCTGCATAACTTTGCTAAGTTCGTCGAGTGGCCCGGCAAGGCCAATCCGAAGACCAAACGTACCATCATCTTTGGGGTCCTTGGTGAAAGCCCCATAAATGCAGCGCTCGAATCCTTCAAGAATAGGCTGGTCCTGTGCTGCAAAACGGTCATTAAGCACTTTAAGAAACCCGAGGATGTGACCTTTTGCCATGTCCTTTTCATTAGTAGCTCAGATGAGCGGAGGCTGGAGAAAATCCTGAAGACCCTCAAAGGATCGAACACCTTGACGGTTGGTGACGTAAAAGGATTCGCCCAACTCGGCGGGATAATCAACTTTACAATCGTCGAGAATAAGGTTCGTTTTGAAATCAACGTGAAGGCGGCAGAGGAGGCAGGCTTGAAGATTAGCTCCAAGTTGCTGAGGCTGGCGAGGATTGTCCAGGAGGAGGCGTAAGATGCGCTTCTTACGGGATGTTTCGATCCGCCATAAGGTGACTCGGATCATTATGGTCACGAGCAGCATTGCGTTATTCCTTCTTTGGGCTGCGTTTGTAATCTACGAACTGATCTGCTTTCGAGATTCCATGGAGCATGAGCTTGTAATCATTGGCGAGCTTATAGGATTGAACAGCGCGGCTGCCATTGAATTCGATGATTCTGCCGCAGCAGAGGAGATCTTGACAGGTTTGAGGGCCAACCCAGGGATTGTTGCGGCATGCATTTACGTGGAGCAAGATGTATTCGCCACGTACCAGGGCTTAGATCTAATGCGACCCAGAATCCCTGCAAAACCCGGGAAGGACGGCGTCTACTTGGAGGGCGGGTTTGTATCCATCTTTTGGCCGATCACTTTTGACAACAAGAGGATTGGGACGGTCTACATCCAACACGACTTAGAAGAATTCTATGCTGATCTAAAGCGCTATGTAATTATTGCTGGGACTGTTTTGGCAGTCTCTTTGCTGATTGCCTTTTTGCTGTCCCGGGTTTTTCAGCGCGGGATCTCCAAACCTGTCCTGGACTTGGCACATACGGCAGAGGCGGTTGCGGCCGGGAAGGACTATTCCATTCGAGCTGTCAAGCAGAGCCAGGATGAGTTGGGCCTTCTGACCGAAAGATTCAACGATATGTTGTCCCAAATTCAGACACGAGATGCAGCCCTGCAAGAAGCCCATGACAAACTGGAAAGGCGAGTTGAGCAACGAACAGCAGAACTTGCAGAATCCAACAAAGACTTACGGGACGAGATTACTGAACGCGAGGAGGCGCAGAAGGCGTTAAAAGAATCTGAAGAGAGATACAAGACACTGTTTCAAAACGCTCCTGAAGGGGTAATTGCCGCAGACATTGAAACAAAGGGGTTGACACATGTCAATCCAGCCATGTGCAAGATGTTGGGCTATAGTGAAGAAGAATTGAATCGGATGACTGTAATAGACATTCATCCTAAAGAATCTTTGGAGCATGTCATTTCAGAATTCGAGGCTCAGGCGCGAGGAGAGAAACTAATAGCTCCAAACATCCCGTGTTTGCGAAAAGATGGCACAGTAATATATGCAGATATCAGCACAAGCAAAATCTTGATAGACGGAAGAGATCATAATGTAGGTTTCTTCGCAGACATCACTGAACGCAAAGAGGCAGAAGAGGAGTTGAACAAGTACCGTGAGCACCTTGAGCAGGAGGTGGAGGAGCGCACCAAACAGCTCAGAGAGGCACAAGAGAAGTTGATTCGCCAGGAGAAGCTGGCTGTGCTGGGGCAACTGGCAGGCGGCCTGGGGCACGAGCTCCGCAATCCCTTAGGGGCCATCAAGAACGCAGTCTATTTGCTTAACATGGTCCTTGAAAAGCCTGAGGCTGAGGTAAAGGAGACGCTGGAGATCATAGAGAAGGAAGTGGGAACATCCGAGCGGGTCATCACCAGCCTGCTTGACTTTGCTCGTCCAAAGCCTCCTACCCGGAAGGTGGTGGATGTCAATGACATTGTGCAGGCGGCAGTGTCTCGCATCCCTGTGCCGGAGAACGTGGAAGTGGTGAGGCAATTAAGCGAAGCAGTGCCCTCCGTTTCAGCCGACCCGGATCAACTCGCTCAAGTCTTTGGAAACGTTGCCCTCAACGCCGTACAGGCCATGCCTGAAGGGGGTCAATTGGTAATCAAGTCTGAAGCGCCAAGCCCAGCGGAGTGGGTGATTGTCTCATTCACTGATACCGGGGTAGGCATGGACGAAGAGACTATGGGAAAGGTCCTCGAACCACTTTTTACTACCAAGCCGAAAGGGATTGGTCTTGGCTTAGCGCTTACCAAGCTGCTTGTTGAGGCGCATGGAGGCACCATCGAGGTAGAAAGTGCAGTTGGGAAAGGGAGTATTTTTACGGTCAAGCTGCTGGTGGGATGATTGACAGTGCAAATTGAGGAATTTAAGGATTGAGGGATTCAGGGATTGAGGAATTAAGGCATTAGAGGATTGAGGAATTTAGGGATTCAGGGATTCAGGAATTGAGAAATTGGGAATTGGTTACTCGTTGCTGGTTGCTCGTTGCTGGATAATTGAAGATTGAGGGATTGGGGAATTGAGGGATTGGGGAATTTAGGGATTCAGGGATTGAAAGACAAGAAGAAAGATAGCATCGAGAAGAGAATTAATCAACAATAGTGAATAGTCAATCCCAAGGTGGAGAAAAGTTGGAAGCCAAACTTAACATTCTAATTGTGGACGATAATACCAGTCTTTGCAAGACCATGTCATTCATCCTAGGCCGCAAAGGCTATGATGTCACTATCGCCAATGACGGGTTCGAGGCCATCCAAAAAGTCAAGGAGGGCAATTTTGACATAATCTTCATGGACATAAAGATGCCTCAAATGGATGGCGTCGAGGCTTACAGAGGAATCAAGAAGATCAGGTCTGCGGTTGTGGTGATGATGACCGCTTACGCGGTTGATGGATTAGTTGAGGAGGCGCTGCAGGAAGGAGCGTATGGAGTCATATACAAGCCTCTGGATATGGCAGAGGTGTTTGGGTTGGTGGATGAGATCATGGAGAGGAAACAAAAAGCGGAATGATTGGGGAACTCAAGAATGCATATGCGTTGGTGAACAAATAACTGTCAAAAAACAATGCCACAACTATGAACTGGAGCACTAAGTCATTATGAGAGATGAAAAGACAACCAAAGAGCCACTTATAGATGAGTTGGTGCAAGTACGCCAAGGAGTTGCTGGTAACGAAATGCATGAGGTGCAGAAGGTGTCATACCGGCTTCTGGTCGAAAACTCTCCCGATATCATGTACATCTTGGATCCCGAAGGCCATTTTTGTTTTGTGGGGGGCGCCATTGAGAGTCTTCTCGGGTTCACAGCAGAAGAGTTGACGGGGGAGCATTTTACGTCAGTCATTTGGCCTGAGGATATCAAAAAAGCAGCATGGATTTTCTATGAGCGGAGGACTGTTAAGCGTTCTACCAAACGATTTGAGATACGCATGACTACTAGGGAGGGGAAAAGGAAGCATGTTGACATCAATTATCTGCCGGTTGAGCTTCACGCCTTTGGTTTTTATGATAAGCCGATTTCAGCTACAGACAAAAACTTCCTTGGCACCTATGGTGTAGCGAGAGATATCACGGAGTTCAAGCGGGCCGAGGAGGCACTGAGGGAATCGGAAGAAAAGTACCGACTTCTTGTGGAGAATGCCAATGAGGCTATTTTTGTGTCACAGGACGAAATGCTAAAATTTGTCAATCCCAAAACAGTAGAAATTACAGGCTACACAAAAGAAGAATTGACCTCCCGACATTTCGCGGACTTTATCCACCCGGCGGATCGGGAGATCGTGTTGGAGCACCAACAAGAGCTGCTCAGAGACGAATTGCTTCCAAGGGTCTGTTCTTTCAGGATCGTGGACAAAAATGGAAATATTAGGTGGGTAGAAGCCAACGTGGTCACGATCCCGTGGGAAGGCAGGCCCGCGACGTTAAATCTTAACAGCGACGTCACCGACCGCAAGCAGGCGGAAGAGGCAACCAGGGTAGCTTACGCAGAACTGAATCAGATATTCCAAACCGCAGGTGGTGGGATGCGTGTGATTGATAAAGACTTTAACGTGCTTCGAATTAACGAGGCATTTTCTAGTTTATCGGGAAGTGGTGAGGCTGAGGCTGTAGGCAAAAAGTGTTATGAGGGATTCCCTGGTCCAATGTGCCATACGCGCCAGTGCCCGTTGTCAAGGATTCTCGCAGGTGAGGAACGTGTTGAATGTGAGGTTGAAAAATATCGTTCTGACGGGACTAGAATACTCTGCATTGTAACGGCAACTCACTTTCGGGGACCTGGTGGCGAAGTGATTGGCATTGTGGAGGATTTCAAGGACATCACTGAATGCAAGCGGGCAGAGGAGGAATTAAGGAAACACCGTGAACACCTTGAGCAACTTGTGGAGGAGCGGACCAAGGAGCTCAGGGAGGCACAACAGAAGTTGGTTCAGCAGGAGAAGCTGGCTGTGCTGGGGCAGTTAGCAGGTGGCGTGGGTCATGAGCTGCGCAATCCCTTGGGAGCCATCAAGAACGCGGGCTATTTGATTAACATGGTCCTTGAAAAGTCAGATCCTGAAGTAAAGGAGAGTCTGGAGATCATAGAAAAAGAAGTGGAGATATCCGAGCGGGTCATTGCCAGCCTGCTTGACTTTGCTCGTCCAAAGCCTTGTACGCGGCTCAAGATAGATATAAACGACGTTGTGCAGGCAGCGTTGTCTCGCGTCCCTGTGCCGGAGAACGTGGAAATGGTGAGGCAATTAAGCGAAACATTGCCGACAATCCTGGCCGATGCCGACCAACTGAGGCAGGTTTTTGAAAACCTCACCCTTAACGCCGAACAGGCCATGACTGAAGGGGGTCGGCTGGTGGTCAAGTCTGAAGCGCTAAGCCCCGAAAGGGTGACTATCTCATTCACTGATACCGGGGTAGGTATGGACAGGGAGACACTAGGAAAGGTCTTTGAGCCACTCTTTACTACCAAGTCAAAGGGGATTGGCCTTGGCCTGGCGTTGACCAAAAAGTTGCTGGAGGCAAACGGAGCCACCATCGAGGTACAAAGTGCAGTTGGGGAAGGGAGTACTTTTACGGTCAAGCTGCCGGTTGGATGATTGACAGTGCAAATTGAGGAATTTAAGGATTGAGGGATTAGACAATGGTTACTGGTTGCTCGTTGCTCGTTCCTCGTTGCTGGTTGCGAGGGATTTGATACCTGAAACTTGGGACTTGTCTCCTTTCAAGGCGAGAGCCGCAAACTCGAAACTGGGACTGTGAAGCTGAAGTGAAAAGGCCGGGGAGGATTGAGGGGATTGAGGAATTGAGGGGATTGAGGAATTGAGGGATTGAGGAATTGGGGGATTAGGCAATGGTTACTCGTTGCTGGTTGCTGGTTACTCGTTGCTCGTTTGTTGAATCATGCAAGATGGGGTGAAAGATTGAAGGATTCAGAGATTGAGAAATGGGGTTTACTACCCATGCCACGCAAAATTGAAACCAAGCGGATAACCTGGATGACCATGCCAGTAAAACAGCGTGAGTTCTTTCGTTGCTTTATCAACGGCTGTTCGTTGGAGGCGATCAACAGGACGATCATCCGGGACGATATAGCGATCTTGAAAGTGTGCTTGTGTGAAGATCATTCTAAGATGTCTGCCGAGAAAATTCGGTTTGAGATCGGGAGGCATAGGCTTTGCCGAGGCCGCTAAAGTAAGGAGAAGCAATTATGGCCGTTCAAGTTATAGATACGCTTGGCATGAAGTGCCCACAGCCGATTCTTAAGATAGCTGTTTGGGCTCCGGACATGATCTCGGGTGATATCTTGGAGGTATTGGGAGATTGCCCGACGTTTGAGAAGGATGTGCGCACCTGGTGTGAGCGGTTGGGGAAGGTCTTCCTCTCCATAAAGGATGAAGGGGGAGATAACAAGCGGATCCAGATACAGTTTTAGAGAATATGCGATCGCAAATGGCACAGAGTGGGCTGTCCCCGCCAAGTCTCAAGGAGACAGGAACAGCTCAGGATCGACAGGAGGGCATTGCACGGCTTATTCACGCGATCTTAGGTTCAAAAGGAGTTTGAGAGGTGGAAAAGAAGGTGAAATGCTGGGAGTTCTTTGAATGTAACAAGGAGCAATGCCCAGCTTACAAGTCAAAAGAGCTGGGGTGTTGGCTCGTCTCAGGGACCCATTGTCGGGATGAGATCCAGGGAAAATTCTTGGAAAAGATAGAGATGTGCCTTGACTGTGAGCCGTTTAAGAAAAATGTAGATATCGCCTCATTGGAAGAGACGCTAAAAGTGGTGAATGAACAGTTCACAGAATTCAGGAGGATGGTTGATGAGCGAGATATGGAGTTGGAAGGGATCAGCATGGAGTTGGCCTTAGGTTTATCCGAGGTCTTTGAAGCGTTGAAACAGATCTCTTCAGGAGACCCTTTGGTGAGGATACCCGAGACTTCAGAGCTCGAGTTGATTACTAAATTGAAACATATGGTTAATCTGACTGCGGAAAACCTCGCAGAAATCGTTGATCTTTCTCACGAGTTTGCCATAGGTCTGGCTGAGCACTTCGACGCATTGCACAGGGTCTCAACAGGCGACCTGACTGCCCGGGTGTCAGGGATCTCTCAAGTAGAACTACTAGAAAGCCTCAAGAAAGTAACAAACGAGATGATTGAGAGT
>SDBU01004839.1_pt1 | contig 16325 bp, 35 predicted proteins | sample 2277071 | NCBI WGS metagenome assembly SDBU01 (sample SAMN10397929, study PRJNA504765) | marine sediment metagenome | isolation source: marine sediment core GS08_GC12, 126 cmbsf | place: Arctic Ocean: Gakkel Ridge, Loki's castle | collected 2008
ACTTTCTGGATGGTCTCCAAAAGTGCCATGCGTGGACATTTCTACATCTGCATCATCTGCTATAAACTGAAATACCACCTTGTCTCCTTCTTTAAATTCTGCTAAAAATCTATGGTCTAATTCTGTTTCTACTTGCTGTTTTGTAATGTCAGTTTCAAATACTGAACCATCTATCTCTGTTCCATTTAGGTATATCAATCTTCCAGCAACATCTATATCTGTTGCTGATGCAGATGTGTCTATCACATCAAAATTAAAAGTTATATCATAGATTCCATCTGCATTGATTGTGAAGGTGTGGTTTGTTCCATCAGTAGATGTATGGATTATTCCTTGTTTTATTGCTGTAACTTCTTGGTCAAAAGTTAGGTTAGTCCATAGGTTTGCTCCTAAAACTGGAAGTGTAACATTTGTATGTGCAAATATATATTGAGGTAGAAATACATTCTCTGCTGTTATATTTTCAGTTGCGTTTATATTTCCAATAACGTGAAGTTTTACTGTTGGACTTGCAGTTCCAATTCCGACGTTACCTCCACTCAAAGTCAGGACAGAATAACTAGTTGAATCTCCTAATTTTAAATCACCTTTTTCTGCACTAAGGGTTATATCTGTACCTAAAGATGAACCATCTCCTATCCATCCTGTTCTATTCCAATTTCCCCCATCTGTTCCGCCAAACTCTATAAAAGCAGTAGTTGCAGAAGCTGTGGCTCCTGAATCCCTAAAACGAAACACAGGTGCTGAGCCAAAAACTTCAAAAAGTCTGTCTGGTGAAGTCGTTCCAATACCTACATTGCCACCAATGGACTGCAATAAAATTGGAGCATAACCAGATGGATTGTTAGCTGCATTTCTTCCTTGCCCACCTTGGAGAGATATTTTTCCTCCACCACCATCTATTCCACCATATTGTGTTGTCTTTGAACCACCAATTAAATACAACGTACCAACACCTATTCCATAAGCTCCACTTATATCAGCTGTTTTTAATATAATATTTGGAGCACCAGTTGAGGTTGCATAATTTTTAATTGTTATATTATCATTTGAATCTGTACCAGCATTAGGAGTCAAATAAAAAATATCTCCTTGATAATGTAAGCCTGAGTATGGACTCCCAGTCCCAATTCCTACATTATCCCCAATATTAGAAGGATAGATATTTGTTCCTGTACGGTTCCAGAGAGAACCGTTTGCTGTCTTTAAAAAAGTACCGTTATCTATTATGTCCCATATCTCCTGCGTTGAATTTCCTGTCGTTACATTTATCTCATCAAAACTGCATATAACTTCATTATCTATTTCCAAACAATCTAAGTTAGTTATGTTATAATCATTCCCATAATCTGTATTTGCAAACATTTCTATCTCTGGTCTTAACCTTCTTATTCCCATTCTTGTTGTTGATACTCCGCCATCTATAGCATCAAAATTAAGATAATTAGTTCCATACAATTTTGTCATTATATCGAACCCATTATCTATAGCCCCTTCCCTGTATTTCAATGTTGGGTTTGCATTGACTCCTGTGTTTATTGTTATGTTTCCTTTTGCCTCTATAGCTTTTGCCTCCAGATCACCTCCAACATTAAAGTCGTCAGTAACGTTCCAAGAAACCCTAGTCATAGTCACATTAAATATATCTCCAATTACTGAGAGGTTATAGACTGTAAGAGTATTAACAATCAGGTCAACTATTGTGCAGCCCATTAATTGACACCATCTTAAATCTCCAAGAGAATAAGTTATAGGATTGTTGTAATCTTGAGTGTATTCTTTAGCATTAACTATAGGAACTATTAAAAGAATTAAAAAAAATACTAAAATTGGCTTTTTTACTGTATGCAAGACCTGTTTATACAAGTCCTGCATTTCTTAATCCCCCTACTGCCAATGCAACACCTGCTGCCATTATTCCCAGAGAAAAGAATAAAGGAGTTAAGCCAAGTATTGTGGAAGCTGCACCTGTGAGATTAGTTGTAACTGTGCCATTTCCGAATCTTACTAAATAAACATCATCTGCGATAGGACCGATTAAGTTCACTCCTATTACGATAGTAATGAATCCGCCTATAAGGTTTCCTAACATTCATGATCACTTCCAAAGGGCTTTAGGAATTAGATAATATTTAAGTACTCACTAAAAGAGAATTTAAAATATTAATATAATTAAAATTAATTAAATGAAAAAAAAGAAAGAATTTACAGAACTTTATACAAGTCCTGCATTCCTTAATCCCCCTACTGCCAATGCAACACCTGCTGCCATTATTCCCAGAGCAAAGAATAAAGGAGTTAAGCCAAGTATTGTGGAAGCTGCACCTGTAACGTTTCCGTTCTGTGCATTTACAACTTCATCAGCAACAGTACCGATTAAGTTTACTCCAATTATTATGACAATAAATCCGCCTATAAGGTTTCCTAACATTCATGATCACTTCCAAAGGGCTTTAGGAATTAGATAATATTTAAGTACTCACTAAATCAGGTAGTTGTTTTACGAGTACTTAAATATTATTACGTTTCAAATGGGTTTGGAGTTGAGTTTATGACTAAAAAGAGCATAGGTGAGTTACGTTGATTCTATTTCTTAGTTTTTTAAATATAGGGGGTGAGTTCTAATGGCAGAAGAAGAAAAGCCAGATGAGAGTAGCAAATATAATGAAGCAGCTTTGCAAATAATGAGGCTGCATAATTTGTGGGTTAAGATAGAAGAGCACGTCAATAAAGGCAGTTTAGAGGAATGGCAATATCTCTTGGATTCTGTCTGGAGAGAGTTAAGGGCAGACGTAAATCATTTGAAAGAAGGTAAAAATAGAATCAATGAGAATAAAAAGCTCAAACTAAAGGTTTTGATTGCAAAGAGCAAGAACAGAACTGAATGGTATAAAGCCTTGAATGAAAGGCACGAATTTCTAAAACAACTGCAGGATGATGTAGGAAAAGGTGGAATCTACGAAGATGAAACAGAAAAAGGATTTGAATGAGAATTTTCCTTTTTATATTGCTCCTCCTATTTTTAAACAGCTAAGAAAAGGATATATAAAGGTAACGGAAGGAGATCAAGATAGGCTATATGTAGTTACTGGGCGCGAAGGTTTGGGAAAATCTACTTTAGCTATGCAGTTAGCTTATGTTGTCCATCCAACTATGACTTTGGATAACATTGTGTTCACAGCAAACCAACTAGAGGAGAAAATAAAGACAGCTAAGAGATTTGAAGCGATAATTTTTGATGAAGCCTTTAATGGATTAAGCTCTAAGGGAGCAATAAGCAAAGAGAACAAAAGATTAGTAAGATTACTTATGATGTGCAGACAAAGGAACTTGTTTATCTTTATTGTACTGCCTTCTTTCTTTCTTTTGGAGAAATATGTAGGGATATTCAGGAGTACTGCGTTGTTTAATGTATTGGTAAGCAGAAAAAACTTTAAATTAAGGTACTACAAGGTCTATAACTACCACAAAAAGAGGGAATTGTATATCAGAGGCAAGAATTTAATGGATTACTCTAAGCCAAAGATACCAAAAAGCTATAGATTCTTTAAAAAACTGCCTCCAACTATAGACGATAAGGCATATAGGCTTAAAAAGCTGAAAACTTTTAGGGATGAAGGCGAAGAAGAGAGTGAAGAGAGTAAAATAATCAGGCAAAGGAACTTCCTATTCTATGTTTTGAAGGAAAAATACCAATTATCTTACATTGGAATAGCTAAATTGCTGGAAACTGGTGGTTTCGGGCTGAATGAATCTGTAATTGGGAGGATTGTGAGGAACGTATCAAAAAACGACAAACGACAAGCGACATAACTATATTAATTAATAGACAAGTTCAAAGAAAAAAAATTTCAATTAATTAAGTAAAATAGATATTTATGGTCCTTTTCCTTCACATATCCTTAGAAATAGCTACTCAAACCAGTCATCACCCTTACTTTTCCTTACCAATACTATATTCTGTTTGTCTTTTACCTTGATCAAGCCCATCTGTTTCATTTCTTCTATCACTTTGGACTGTATATAATAAGGTATGTTGAACCAGCCCAGCATTCTTTTAAAGTCATTTCTCTTTATCACTAACTGATTAGAAGGCTGCAAATTATCTGTTCTCTTTTCCCTTATCTTATCACAGAGATAACTATGGATTGATCCTGCCTCTTTTTTCAATAGGCATCATCTCCTCTTCTTTTTAAGTTCAGCTTCTCTTTGCCTTTCTGATTTTTTCCATTTATAATTTGGAACATATTTTAATTTGTATTCTTCCTTTGACTTCTCATCTTGCTCTGCTTTTTTATAATCCTCTTGGTAGTTTCTATATAACTCATATTCTTTTTTGTTTTTTTTCTCTTTCTTTTCTTTTAAACTTTTCTTTATCTTCTCTTTTCTTTCCTTTAAAACTTCCTTTAAGTCTCCTTTCTTTTTATGTTCTCTATATTCCTTCATATATTTACTTAGTTTTTTCTTATTTTTATGATACCAATTTATTTTTAATTCTTTTATTTTCTCCTTATTTTTCTTTATATATATTTTATTTGCCTCTCTTCTTACAGGTTCTAAAACCTTGTCTTTGAGTTGTCCATTTAATATCCTCAAAGGTAATGTCAATGGTTTACCTTCTTCTATTGCTTTTATATTTTCATCTATTATTTCTTTTGGAATGTTTCTCATCTTCTAACTATCATCCACCAACATCAAACTCAGGTATATCTCCCGTATCCATTATATCAGGTTGATATTTGTAGTTCCTTTCCTCAATCATCTTACAGGCTTTTATTTTTTCGCAATACTTTAAAGGGTCTGCCATTACCTCTTCGCATTTGTTTATGTCTGCCTTGTATGATATTACCAAAGTTATAATCAATATCACCCATATTACTGACATCAAGTCCATCTTAAACAAGTTCTTTACTATCAAGTTTCCCCCTTCATCCTTTAATGGAAACCTTATAACCTTTGCTCCACAATTTTTACACTTCATTTTGATTCACCCCTTTCTTTTATAACTTTTATATCATCTCTTATTGGTTTTAATAAATAAGCTAACCACCCAAATAATGATAATAAATAAAATATATTATCTTCAAGTACATTTGCAATAATTAATAATATAAATTGTTTATCCGTTTTCATTTTTCCTCCAATTCTTTTAATCTTCTGTCCATTGAGTCTATCTTGTTGAAGATTAGATACAATGAAATAGCAAATATTATCAGTATTGCTGTTGTTGAATCCCTTAATCTAAACATTATTGCTGCTGTATAAAAAAATATAAAGAAAACTATAATCTTTAGTGACAGCATTAAATAAATAATTGGTTTTTTTTCTTCCATTTTCAATCACTTGTTCTTCTGCCAGATTGTTATAAAATAGATTATTGGCAACGCAAATATGGTAGTCAGTATTCTTGTTTTTGTATCTAATCCCCCCTCTCCTAATCTAATAAACCACAATCCAAATACAAACATAATATATATTACAACTACCCAAAACATAGTTGCTGGTTCAAAATCCAATTCCATTTTCTTTTCCTCCTTATTTTATATTACCTAACAGACTTTCTATCTCTTTATTTTTTGAATCTTCTTCTATTACTTTCTCAGTTTGTTTCATCTCTTCCTCTATTGCCTTTATCTGAATGTATTGCTGCCGAGTTCCTATAAAACTGACTATCTGCAAACCAACCATACAAAATAAGAATATAGAAAACCCCCAAGATTTTCTGATTAGTAATGAAATCATAGCTAAAGTCAGACCAAAAGCCCCGCCTGAAAACAACCACAGCTTAGTATATAACTGCTGTGTCTGGCTCAGGTTTTTCATACCTTCAATCCATCTTCTCATAAATTCTTTAGGGTTCATTTGCTTCCTCCAATCTGCTTTTTATCTGATAGCCACCTGCTAAGTAAGCGAACAATCCTATTATCATTATTCCAACGAACTTGCTTAGAATATCTATCAGTAGATAACCTAGTAACATCATCAATAAGCATAGAATCCATATTACTTTTGATTTCATTTCTTACCCTTCTTTTTCTTATCAAATACAATAACACCTGAAGAATCATCACCAACTAATTCAGAAGCCCTATAGCCTTTAGGTATCTTTATTTTCTTAGTTATGAAGTCTTTTTTCTTTTTCATCTAAATTAAACCTCTTCTCCTTGCTTCTTCTTTTGATATTTTAATTTCCTTTTTAATTTCATTTATATCAATGAATCTTTTATCTAATTCTGATAAGTCTCCAATTACATCTACATTTATTTTTTTAAGAAATTCACTTGGCTTCATAAACAACCCTTAGAACTAGCTCATTTATAAATCTTTCAGAAAGCGTATTTATCATTAAAAAATATAAATATTATATCAACCCCTAGATAGCCTTAGACAGTATGGTTAGTTCGTCCCCCAAAAAAGAACTAAAAGGCTACCCAGAGTTTGTTGTATAATTCACATATTAAAATTGGGTTTCAAGTCATTTTTGGTTCACATTTATATTATGGTCTTCAAAAGATTACTGGTTCACATTTTTAAATTGGGTTTCAATCTTTCGATGGTTCACACCTTTTACTTGGGTTTCAAGTATAAAATGGTTCTTTATTTCATTTAAACTTATACTTATTATATTTAGATTGATAAGGCTTTAAGCCTTCCCTGATGATTGTATCTGTAAACTCTTCTTTTTTCTTCTGCTCCAATAAAGAGAATATTGATAGCTGCCTGTTTAATTCTTTGCCTATCTTGATTGATGTTTTTTCCACCATCTTTTTTAGACCTTTAATCTATATCTTTGTTTAATAAAATATTTATAGTTTCTGTATATTGGTATCTTATAGCAACGTGAGCCGCTTCCTAGCGTTGCTTTGCTCTTTCTTTTTGGTGTAATCTCTCATTTGAATTTGAGTAACTACCATATAAGCAAGAAGGGAAATAAAACACGCCATTAAAAACTGATTGATAAAAAAACCAATAATTAAAAATAACATTACCCCTAATATTGAACCTAGATTTTCTTTTTGAATGTCACTTAATTTCATCTTCTCAACTACCTCCATAGTCTATCTTAAAAACGTCCCTTTCACCATCATTAAAAAATGTCTATTGTATCTTAGACTCTTTTAACTTTTTATCATACTCTCTACTTTCTTTAGTAAAATCTACATCCTCAATTTTTAATGAATCTTTTAAATTAAATTCTTCTAAAGAATTAATTTTATCTACATCTCTAACCCATTTTATCATTTGTTTCGTTATTGGGAAATATTTATGGAAATCCATATTCCTCTCTTCAAGATAAGTTACAATTATTCCAAGTATTCTTTCTGTTCTTGCTCCACCTCCCACTATATATTCAAAAAATTCTTGTTTATTATTTGGTGAATCCCTATGGCAAGTATGGCACAACCAAACCATATTTTTAACATTATCTTCCCCGCACATATAAATTGGAATTATGTGGTGGGCTTCATCACCTTTAAATCCACAACATCTACATAAACCAACATCACGTATTTCAATTTGTTTACTAAGTGATTTATTTCTTATTAATGTCATTCTATTTTCCCCTTTTCTTTAGTATAATATCTTTATCATATTGGTCAGTTACTACAGTCACATCGTCTCCTTTATTCCACTTCACTAAAGCGATAATATCCTTTGGAATAGTTATTGAAAACTGCTTGTTCTTTTCTTGGATTTTAACCATTTTTAGTGCCTCCATATAATATTCTTAATATATGGATAAGTTAAGTATAACTTATATTTAAATGTTTCTTAATCAAAAAAAGATTTAAGCATTAGCCTAATTCTTCCTTGACCATCTCCTACCTTTCGTTCCTCCTTTGTATTTCTTAGCTCTTAACTTTGGATTTTCTTTTATTCTATCTATGCCCTTCCTTACTCTACTTCTAATCCTCAATAATTCATATTGAGCAAATCCACAAAGAATAAAGAACTGTAAGTATATATCGTGATTGACAGAGCCATCTTCATTATATAAATTGCTTATTCCAGTAACGAAATGAAGTTGGCATCCATCCGAGAAGTATTCATGCAGCCATTTAATCCCTAGCCAACTTCTACTGAATCTATCTACATTATAGCAGTATGCCCTATCAAATTCCTTAATTCCTTTGAATAGCTTTTTTAAGCCTTTTCTATCTTCAAAGTCATCTCCCTTACATATATCTGAAAAAGTCTCGATTTTGGGAGTTTCTGTTTCTTTAAAGTGCCTTTCTATTAGTTGGATTATCTCCTTCTTTTGTAATTCTAAACTTATTTCTGTTTTCTTTGTTGGACTTTTCCTTAAAATTATTGCTACTTTCATAATCATAAAAACCCACCATCTCAGAGAGGTGATACAAACTGCTATGGTGGGCTTCTAACGAGGCTGTTAAATTCGTTAGCTTAATTAATCCTTTCATATAAATGTATTGAAAAGCTCCTAACTTCCGTTCCCTCCTTCTGTATCCATTCGTGTGATTTTAATACAACATCTATCATACTGATTCTATATAGTTTTCCATCCCTGAACTTAGTATAAATCCATTTCACCTTTCTTCTGTTGAAGTCCTTTAGTGCTTCTGTGTTTATTGTGTCTCCCACTCCACTTTCTCCTTTATCCCTGAATTTATACCCGAAGTTGAAGAATGGCTCTGTCTTGAGAAGTATCGCTATGTTTGGTTCTCCATACACAACACAGTATCTTTTCTTGTTTATGTAATGCAGCTCAGTAAACCTGTAGTTAAATAACCTCTTTAGTTCCTGTAAAGTTTCTCGTACTGCACTCTCCTCAAATAAGATGTTTTTTTGGGTCATTCTTCCTCTTCTCTTACAAAGGTTTCCTCTATTGATAGTTTTTTAACTATCTTCTTTGCTTCATTCAAAGTCATAAACTCTGAGTCATTTTCCATTTTTATTCTTTCTTCATCTTCTTATACATAAACCAATATACTATGGCAATTACAAACCCACTAATAAGTCCGTAAGCATACCATGTTGCTTCGCTTTCAGTCATTTTAATCCAAACATTTATATACTAATATACCTATTTGTATATTATAGGAAGGAAAGAGGCAGCTTGATTATTCATTGGCGTGAACAATTAAATGCCTTATGCCTTCTTTATTATTCTATAATTGCACTCTTTAAAAATAATCTTAATTTCCTTTTACTAACAAATAAACAAGCCATTGAAACACCAAAGATAGTAATCAATAAAATAATCCCAACCAACTCAAAGGAAGTTTGAAATCCTTTAAATATGACTAACATTAAAACCATATATCCAAAAGTAGCCATAATCCTATCTGACATATATTTGATAATAAACAATGACTTACCAATTATCATCTTTTCATTCCTTCTTTATTATTCTATGAACATACCAAACTGATATTATTGTTATGATTATTGCTATTGATATAGTAATTATGCTAACTTTAGGGTCATTCAAATCTATAACCATTTTAACAGGTTCTTTTGGGATAATAGATTATTGAATTTCTTGAATGACTTATCTATTCCTTTCAGAACTTTAGTGTGTGTTTTGATATTAACAGCAAACTCTTTCTGAATTGGTAAAAATTCATCTATAAACTTATCAAACTTTGAACTTAAACCATTGATAGAATTTGAAATTTCTGGGGCAAATTCCTTTAAAGCGAAATTAGATACTGTATTCTTAATATTTGCAGGATCATAAAACTCCACCTTACGCTTATATACTTTCTTAAAGATAGTGTCATGGATTATCATATCATCTGGTATCTTGTCTAAATACTCAATTCCATGTATTCCATGCTCACCTCTTACCTTTAATATTTTACAGTCAGAGATACCCCCACAAAGCCTTATAAGCCCTTTCAATGCATTAATTCCTTCTTGATTTAATCTATTTACCCTTTTATCTATTATCTCTTTGATTTGAGTATTAGAATAAGCAGTACATAATACCCATTGCCTTTCATAGGATTTATTGATTACCTCTACTGAGTTCTTTCTTATTATTATCCTGCAATTATTGAAATTGATATAATGGTGTTCAGAATCATAATTTAAAGATTTAAATTTAAAAGAAGGGTATTTATAAATGGGGAGTGTTGTTACTGGTTTATAGTTTTTCTTATTAAAATTGAAATATAGTCGGTGATTATGAGGTTGCCATAACCATTTGATTTCTTTTGCTTTTTGAACCCTACCCCCCCTCATAGGGTTGTTACTATTTTCCGATAGGACTTTATTAAAGATGGGTGTAGTTATCTTCTCTATACACTCCTTTAATGATACCTCTTTTTTCTTTTTCATCTTTCCACAGGAAATGGTGGTCTCCCTAAAATTTGGGGTGTGTTCTTTGATGTTCTAAAATATGACATTTTCTACATAATACCACTAAATCTTCTTTAACTATTGGATATTTGTATTGTTTATGGTGTATATGTAGATCTTCAAAAGAATCACAATCGGAACATTTTTTTTCTAATTTATCTTTATATATCAATCTAGTTAATCTATCAAAATCACTTAATAGTTTACCTTTTAACTTATCTAAATATTTAGAATCTTTCTTTATTCTCTTTAGTAATTTCCTATCTAAATAGCTGATTCTCATTTCTTTTACTTTTTCTGGATACTTTCTTCTCCATCTTCTATTTTCTTCTCTTTTTCTTTCTGCTTTATCCATCTTCAAATCCTTAAAACATTAACATATTCATTTTTTGGATAATACCTTTTTTAGGAGTAAAATTTCCTCTCATCTAAATTCTTGAATTTCTCATTTAAATTTCTTACATAATCTGAAATCTTATTATTTGATAGGTCATATAAACTATTACTAAAATATTCAACACATTCCTTTGGATGATATATGGTATACAATTTAGTTCCAACTAGGGGTGTTACAATAGAGAATGAACAGCTATCTGGGCTTAAATATTCAGCAAACTTAACCGTATCATCCATTTGTTCTTCTGTTTCATTTGGAAATCCTAACATAAAAAATATATGGGTTAAAATATCTACTTTTTTTGCTTCATCAATTAATGATTTTACCCTATCTAATTGAATATTCTTTCTGATAAATTTCTGTATTTTTTCATTACCGCTTTCTACAGCAAAAGTAACTTGGTAACACCCGCTTTCTTTCATTAATTTAAATAATTCAAAATCAATATTATCCACTCTAACACCATTTGGTAAACACCATCCTATATTTAATTTCTTTAGCCCACCTAATATTTCCTTGAATCTTTGCTTGTCATAAGCGATGTTATCATCCTCAAATTGGATCTCTTCAATATTATATTCCTTAATAAGCATTTTTATTTCGTTCAACACACTTTTTGGAGTTCTTCCCCTCACCTTATGACCAAAAAAATTAGAGCTTGAACAGAATATACACTCACTAGCACATCCTCTTGATGTTGCCAAGTTCATAACTCTTTTGTATTTTGAATAAGGAGAATGAAATTTATTTATTTTTATATACTTTTCTATATCAACCAAGTGTCTTGCTGGTAGAGGTAATTTATTTACATCAACTATCTTATTATCAGTAACCTTGCCGTTCAAGACAAAATCTAAAAACTTATATTCACCTTCACCGCAAATTATAACATCTATATCTTTATTAGTTTGAGTAAACTTTTTAGTAAATGTTGGATGGATTCCGCCAACTACAACCTTTATGCCTTTATTTATCTTTCTGATTAAACTGCATAATTTATATACATTCCTTATTTCAGACGAAAACGGAAATGTGATACCAACGATGTTAGGATTAATTTGGTTTATTCTTTCTGTTATTTGTGAATCCATCAAACCATAAGTTATCTTTTTACCTTCCTCTCTTTCATTATCATAACCTTCAAGTGCAGTATCTAATATTTTAACATTAATTCCATTTTTTTCCAGAATAGAAGCAATATACATCAAGCCTAATGGGGGGGCTATTCTTTTACTATCTACTTTAGGTATTGTTTTGTTTGGTGAAATTAATAATATTTTTTTATTCAATTCTTTATTATCCATTTAATCAACTCAAAACTTTTTTATAATGTATGCCGTTTTTGGATAGGAACGGACTAAACCTTTTAGTTATCAATAACCGTTCTTTCTTAAAACGGCTATTATGAGATGTTGGAGACTATCTGTGTAAGTCAAATTCTACTTCAACCAACGCACTCTTAAATAATTCATATTCTTTATGTTGGTCAGTAGATTTTATAAATTGCCACATAAGCCATCCATCATCAACATATTCTCCATCCATTGTTTTATATATTCTTTTTGTCATTCTCTCCAATGTTCTCATAATGTTTCGGATTCAAACGAAGTCCGAAACTAAATTTAAGTTATAGATATTTGGAATGGAATAAAACGATAATTACACGATAGTTCGGGCTTTGATTATTCCTCATCTATACCAATTATAGTTCTGTCTGGATTGTTAAAATCTCTGATGGCTGTTCCTTCTTTTAAAAACTCAGGATTCATAACAATCGTAAAGTTTGCTTTAGGATTTAACTTTCTTATAAAATCCTCAACTAGATTGGTTGTTCCTACTGGAACTGTACTTTTCATAACTATAATCTTATGTTCAGTTCCAATATATTTAGCTATATTTATTGCAGTTAATTCAACTTGAGATAAATCAACTCCAATTCTATTTCCATATTCAATTATTTTTCCCATTTTAATCTTCCGAGCCAAAGCCCGAATTTTGTGTAATGTAATTGTTAAGCGAAGTCCACAACTAAAATTTAGTTATGGATATTGTGGATTTGGGTGAGTCCGCAGACGAACCGCTTAACATTAATTAAGCGTGTCCGTGAGGACTAAAACCCAATGGGCTATCTTAATTTAAATTCATCATATAGTTCTTCTAATTTTAATCTCAAATCACGGATTTCACCAACTGATTTTTTTGGTTTCTTCCCTTTAATTATTGCTTCTAAAACTTCGTGAATACGACCCAATGTTTTACCTATTTGGTTAATCGCTGTACTATCAAAAAAATCCATATGTCTACCATTTGGAAATGTGGACATAAATCCAGACATATTTAGATGAATCGCCAATTTTCTTAAATCCTCTTTGTCTTTTTGTTTCATTATAAATCTCCATTGGGTTTTAAGTCGTTCCGCAGAACGATTACGCTTAAGTATCTGTATAACGAATTGCGTTTTATCTTTTTCAATATGCAACTTTTGCTAATGCAGTTAAATCAGTTGTCCTACATTGAGTATAAATTTGGGTAGTTGATATATTGCTATGACCTAATAATGATCTTAGTCTATCTAAATCATTAGTCTTATTGAGAAAGTTAATTGCGAAAGAATGCCTTAAATCGTGGCAAGTGAATTTTTTATTAATTTTAGAATCTTCAATGGCTTTATTTAATCTTTCTTGTATGCTTCTCTCTGAAATATGACCTCTGTAAGACTGGAACAGATAAGGATTATTTGGATTCTTTGCTTTGATTTTCTGTATGAATTTTTTTAATGCTATTGCTGTTATTGGATTCATTATAATCCATCTATGCTTATTGCCTTTTCCCTCAATTAACATCACTAACCTATCACAATAAATATTATGCCATTTTTGTTTTGCTGTTTCTTCAACTCTTAGTCCAGAAGTGTACATTATAGCATACCATAATCTGTGTTTTACATTTGGAATGGTTGAAATAACCTTCTTTATTTCTTCTTTGCTTATATAAGTTGGCAATGATTTATCTACTTTTGCCTTTGTAAAATTCAGTTCATAACCAAGATATTTTTTAGTGTAAAAATTGATTATTGCCCTATTATTATTGTAGCTTCTTGGCATTAAATTTCTGTATGTTAAGTATTTTTCTACATCTTTTTCTTTGAATTCTGTACCTAATGATTTAAAACATTTCTTTAATACAGAACAATAACTACTTATAGCTTTCTTTGTAAATCCTTTTGATTTAAGGAATTGTTGTATTTCTATTGTCTGATTGAATTGTTTTATTGGTTCCATCCTAACTCACCTTATGACAGTTACCACACCTTAGCCCTAAATACATCTTATTGCCACAATAAGGACAATGCTTCTGAGATTGCCTATTGTCTAACTCTGAATTATCTAATCTGTTTTCAAACATTTTTTTCCACCTCTTTTTCATCAAAATTAAGTATTAACCTATCAAAGAATACCCTTAACTGATCTTCAACCATACTAAGTTTATGTGCCTGTTTAAGATTGTCGTTTTTTAATTCCCATATTTTGTGGTTGTTTTTCTTTATATTATCCTCAGCATCCCACTTCTGCTGCATAAGATTCTGATGATGCTTAAAATCCTTTTTTCCCATTTATTCCACCTTCTCCCTATCCTTTATCTTTCCCTTCTTGCCATACTTCCTTGAGAACTTCATCCTTCTTGAAGAAGGTAAATCCCCCCTAGAACTATGTTTGGTTAATGGATTAGTAGGGGGGGTTTCTAAATGGCTTTCAGAACTAAGCTCCCCAACTGTTTTTTGGCGAATGTAATAATGCTCCATACAGTATCCTTCTTTTTTAGCTTCCTTAGTGCATCTTACCTGATAATTCTTCTGTCCTATTAGATTATGCTTTTCTAAAGCGTATCTACATCTCACCATCTTTTTTCATTACCTCTTGATTAAGTGAAGTTATCTAGTCTCCTTTTATAAACATAAAAAACCCAATAGTAAATGGGATTATAGTTAAATAAAATATTAGGTTATCATCTTTATTAATTGCAAAAGAAGCTATACTAATCATAACAATTACTAATCCAAACTTATTTTTCTTATCCATTCTCATTACCCCGTTTTGTTTTAATAAACTGGTAAAACATACCAATTATAATTCCAATACAAATCCCTATTCCAGTATAGATGTAATCGTGTAATGAATCATATATCATTCTAACTTCCAGCCACTTTTAATGGCTCTTGGAGTTTTAAAAAACTTAATCAAAGATAGGAACTCGGGACACTATAAGCACATTGCTTTGTTCTGCCTATCTACAGCATACTACTGTTAATAATTAGCACTCTCCTTGTTCTGCATATTTAATCAGTCTATTTACCTGCAATAGAGATATATTTCCTTGAAAATTAGCTTCAACAGTATTGGCAACCTTATGCCTTAAATTATATGTGTTGGCTTGTTTTGCATAAGACATCCAACCTTCTAAAAATTCACATAGAGAATCATAATCTTTTTGTGTAATCCTCTTCTTCATAGTCATTATATTTGCTTTTCTTAAAAGCCTATGGTAAGGATAATGCCTGAACCCCAAGAAGGGCATACCTCGTTCTAATAATAATACCTTAGATTTTGTTGTATGAAGTTCAAGCTGTAACTTTTCCTTTAAGAAAATATCAATACTCTCTTTATAGCTTTCTAAAATATTTTTATCATCGTGCAGAATAACAAAATCATCCACATAACGTATATAGTATTTTGCTTTTAATTCATTCTTTATAAATTGGTCTAATTCATTTAGATAGACATTTGCAAAGAATTGGGAAGTCATATTACCTAATGGCATTCCAACCGTATCTGAATGATTCTTTAGAACTTTGAAGATTAATGATATTAATTTTTCATCATTGATTTTTTTTCTTAAAATATTGATTAAGATGTTGTGGTTTACTTCATCAAAATAATGCTTGATGTCTGCCTTGAATACATAACAATTCCTTGTATTATTTTTTGATACTTTCTGTTTGAATCTATCAAATCTTTTTATGGCATTTAATGTTCCTTTCCCTTTTCTGTTGGCAAAAGAATCATAGATAAACCTTTTCTCAAATATGGGATCTAAAACATTACAGATTGTATGATGAACAATCCTATCAATAAAATATGATTTTCTTATCTTCCTTGTCTTTGGTTCTCTTATTACAAAGGTTCTTAGTGGTCTTGGTTTATATGTTTCTGATAATAATTCCAATCTAAGTAATTCTAAATTTTCATTTAGATTATTATTAAATTCTATAACATAGGGCTTTCTTGATTTTCTTTTCTGTGCTTTTTTGAAAGCTAAAGCTATATTTTCTTTTGAACAAAGTTCTTGATATAAGTTTTTGTAGGTTTTCATGGTCTTTTTGTGATGCAAACACCCAAGTCATTCCACGAGATAAGCCATTGTTGTTGTCAAACCAGTTGTTGCCATTGACATCGAACCTGCCGAAGTTGTTGAAGTAGAGATCAACAGAGCGAATCTCTTATAACCAGTTTATTTCCATATCACCATTGCTTTACGTTTTCGTTTCCTACTGTGTATCGCAACTGTATTTTATGACCTTTAGGTCGTAATAAACTGACGTGTG
>SDBU01004840.1_pt1 | contig 16323 bp, 16 predicted proteins | sample 2277071 | NCBI WGS metagenome assembly SDBU01 (sample SAMN10397929, study PRJNA504765) | marine sediment metagenome | isolation source: marine sediment core GS08_GC12, 126 cmbsf | place: Arctic Ocean: Gakkel Ridge, Loki's castle | collected 2008
TGGCCACAGCAGCTCAAATCTCTGTGGCCACGTCACCGCGATGCCAACGATTTATTCTTGTGTCCCATGGCCAAAAAACTCGCGAGTGAGTTCCTGGATTCGAGCAACTGGCATCTGGGCAGCACGTACTCGGCCTGGTCTCTGCGCAGTACAGCCAGCCGTGTGCGAGTTGACTGCAGCTATGGCGTGAATATCTGGGCCCAGTCTGTGCCGGGGCACGAGCCCGATGTCAGGTATTGGCAAACTGTCCCCGGCAAAGGTGCGGCCAATGTCCCTCTGTTGACCGACAGTGTCTTGTGGTGGGCGTGCCGGTCGAGCGTAGGCAATCCTCCTGAATACGAGGACGCCTGGACGGACAGCTCGCTGCCCTGTTGCATGAACCGACACCATGGATTCATAAGGGGTATCTTCATGGATTGGTCCAGTCGGCCGCTGGGCGTGAAAGAGCTGTGGACGTTGAAGTGGAATCGCGAGTATGACACAAATGGTCCCTGGACCAAAGCCGGCCTCGTACAGTCATCTGACTGGCCCCAATGGATGAGAAGGTTTAAAGACTACTAAAATTGCTAACTGGTAACTGGTAATTGGTAAATGGTAATTGGTTGGCCATTTAGCAATATGAAAGGCGCAGTATTATGCGCAAGCAAAATGCCTTTACGTTAATAGAGCTTTTGGTGGTGATTGCCATCATTGCATTATTGATGGCGATATTGATGCCCGCCCTGCAGCGGGTCAAAAAACAGGCGAAGGCGGTAATTTGTCAATCCAACCTGAAGCAATGGGGGACTATCTTTACAATGTACACGGACAACAACGATGGGCTTTGCCCCAGACAAAAGTACCTTAGTCTTGCCACTCCTGAGCCCTGGATGTATTTGTTGCAGGATTACAGTGCAGACCCCGGAGGTATAAGCTTCTGTCCAATGGCGACAAAGATTGCAAACCCAAACATAAGGAGTTTTACGCAAACAGCCGGCGCCGACGTAACAGGCGGAACGTTCTTAGCCTGGGGCAAGGTTGCGTTCAATATCGAAGGCATTCAAACGCCAGTTTACTACGGCAGCTATGGTATGAACAACTGGCTCTCTATGCCACAGGAGAAGGGCGTCTGGATCATTGGGGGGTCCGAGAATTTCTATAACAACTACTTCTGGAGAACCGGTAATCTCAAAGGTGCAGGCAATATACCTGTATATCTTGATAGCTGGTGGTGGAGCGCGTGGGTGAAAGAAGACAACAGACCGCCGGTATATGAGGGTCAGAAAACAGATTTTCCCTGTGGATGTATAAACTCAATACGGCGTTTCTGCATCAATCGTCACGATGGGTTTGTAAACGCTGTTTTTTTGGACGGCTCTGTTAGGAAGGTCGGACTCAAGGAGTTATGGCGATTTAAGTGGCATCAAAACTTTAATACGAATAATCCACCACCGACCTGGCCCCAATGGATGAGAAAGTTTAAGGACTACTAAAATTGGTAACTGGTTATTGGTAAATGGTAATTGGTTAGCCATTTAGCAATATGAAAGGCGCAGTATTATGCGCAAGCAAAATGCCTTTACGTTAATAGAACTTTTGGTGGTGATTGCCATCATTGCATTATTGATGGCAATATTGATGCCCGCCCTGCAGCGGGTCAAAAAACAGGCGAAGGCGGTTGCCTGCCAGTCCAATCTTCATCAGTGGGCCATTGTTTTTGAGATGTACGCGGGACAAAATGACGGGGATTTCTGGAGTGGGAATTTTAACAGGGGCGGATGGGAGCAATATGTCTGGGTAGGACCGTTGCGGCCTTACTACAGCAACGAGAAAGAGATGCGTTTCTGCCCGACGGCTACAAAACTCAGGACAGAAGAAGCACGTGACCCGTTTGCGGCGTGGGGGCCTGTTGAGCAGACTGGTGACCAAAGCGGCAGCTATGGAATGAATAACTGGCTTTGTAATTCATCGCCAGATGTGGAGTTTATACATGGGCGAGAAGCTACGATTGATAACTGGAGAAATGCTTACGTTGAAGGTGCAGGTAATATACCGCTGTTTCTGGATTGCGCGTTTGTTGAAAGCAAGCCATACGATTTTGATACGCCTCCGGAATATGATGGTGATATATCAACGTATTTGGTGAGCGCTTTACAAATTATCCGTATTAGGTCTTATATTTTTAGCACCTTGCTTTTTGGCTTTGGCTTTAATCCCGTCCTCAAGTTTAGCAATAGTCTCAAGACAATCATCGGCTCTTGTAATATGCCTCTCGTATAGCTCCTCTTCATTCAAAAACTCTACACAGCCCTCAAACGAGATTTCAAACTTTCGTTTCCTGCCTTTCAATCCATTGCTGGCAATAGATATGCCATAACCGCTTCTCTTAGGATTGTCTGAAAATAGGAAGTGCAAGAACCGCCTCACTTCCTCATAAGACAGTTTATGCCAGTCCTGTAAACTATACTTGTATATCAATTCCAAACGCAGTAATTCAGTTTCAAGCTGACTGCTTTGCGGGTCTGGCATATTAGTCAGGGTTTGGATAAGTTCATCCTTTTTGATTTCCAATACCTTACGTTCCAACCCCATACGTTCCTGCTCTTTGATTATGCTTTCCGTGACTTTAATACCAGAGCGAAGATTTGCTGCAAAGTTTCTCTCCTGCTTTGCCAACTGTGTAAGCTGCTTCCCGACCTGCTCAATATCACTTTCCAATACTTGCCTATCATCATCGCTTGGCATAGCATTTTTAATTGATTCGTTGTAAGCCGGTTCATCCATAAAAAAGGTATAGAGATAATCCAAAACTGTGGTCTTAACTATATCTTCACGAATGCTATTGAATGGACAGTTTTTATGTCTATCATCTGCATAATACTTATCGTGCCTGTAATAGATTACTTTCCGACCACCAGTTTTTTGTTCTTGTGCATATAATGACCGTCCACAGTGTTGACATTTCAAAAAACCTGTAAGCATATATTTTCGTGTATTTTGCTGATTCCAAGTTCGATTATGATTCAATCTGTTCTTAACTCTTTTCATCAACTTGGCAGGTATAACTTCCGGTATTGCTTTTACCGATATAGTCACGTTATATTCCGACAATTCTTTGCAGTGGAATTCTGCTTTGTAGATTCCAGTCAACTGACCTTCCCTGACTTTCCTTGTGATTGATACCGCTGACGGATAGTTATATTCAAGAGCCAGGTTTTTCATCCCTTCGCCGTTTGCATATCTCGTCAATATTTCTTTCAGTTGTACACCCTCATCATTGATGAACCACCTACCCTCGGTTTTGCTTATTCTCTCGTATCCCCGACCTGTGGGAAGTTTAGGTGACCAACGCAAACCCTGTTTTGCCTTTTCAATTCGACCGCCTATCAGCCTGTCCATAATACTTATTTTCTCATCCTCGGAGATACCAGCTTCCAGATAACTAATTATCGTCTTTCGTCTATCCTGTATATCGAATGAACCTTGAACGGGAACGACATTGACCCCACATTTAGAGGATAGGTATTTGGCGTTATTGAGAATGTCCAGGCCGTCCCTGCCAAAACGCTTCATATCATATACGATAATTATATCGAATTGTTTCTGCTCTGCATCTTTAATCATTCGCTGAAATTCGGTACGTCCTGATACAAAAGAACCTGACTTGCTTTCATCAACATAGTATCTTAGGAATTGGCAGTTCTTATACTTTGCAAGCCCCTCGATTGCTTTCTTTTGTCTTGGTATCGAAGTATTGTCTCGCTGTCCCTCACCTGACGTTCTGCAATAACCTACTGCTCGAAGTGTTTTAGTTTTCATTTTCTCATCCTTTCAAAAATAAAGCCCACTGAAAGCTGCAACACAAGACAGGCTGAGAACAGCCGGAAATGATACTCCCAGTGAGCTGATTGATAATAGCAAATTTCGTTGTCTTGTGTTGCATTATTTTGAATTATAACGTATTTCGGTTTTATGTAAACTAAAAAATATAATTTATTTCAAATATTTTTTAGCTGTTAAAACCGGCAGAGGGCAACAGCAAGGAGTAAATTACTGCCGCCCTCTACCTCGCTTGGGTGAAAGCCAAAACAGCCAATAATAACAAGATGGGCGTGATGCAAGAAGCCACCACACCCATCCGAAAATAATGAAAATCCCATCGAGAACAACTCGACAAGAAAGGAGTGGACAGGGAGATGAATCCTGCCCTGAACGAAAAAGATAAAGATTTTGAAAGAGTTTTCATTATTTATTTTTCTCTTTACCAACACAAGCAGGCATTACCATAGGAGTTTCCCCCTGCTCACCTTCTGTTTGACACTTTCTCATTTTGAGTTCTTCCTCACCACCCCTAATCATCGAAGGACTTGTATCTCCAACCCCTGCCAGAACAATCGGAGGCATCAAATTCAAATTCGATTCGCTGACCTTACAACTTTTTTTCTTCTCAGACAGAAAAGTCGGAGGCATTACCATCGGCTTCTCTTTGCTATCGTTGGCCTCAAATCTTTCAATCACTTTGCCCTTTTTATCTTTTACAATAAGCTGGGTGATTGGCTGATTATTCTGACAGCTTTCTGAATTTATACATCTTTTGTTTTCTGTTAATGCATTTTTGCAAATTCCCATTTGTAATCCCTTTCAAAAAATAAATGTTTTTATATTTGAATTTTCTCCAAAGCAGACCGAAAATTATCAGCATCGCTTCGGTTTTGATTCATTCGTTGAATTTCTTGCTCTGAAAATTGAATTGGTTCTGGTTCTGGATGTAATTTATCCAAAATCACAGACAATTTTCTTTGCCAGCGTTTAACAGTTTTTCTTAGCTTTTTAATCTCGTCAAGGTGTGATGTTTGTGGGGCTTCGGCTCCTGAATAAGACAAATTGTCTGCTTCTTTAAGAGACGCATCTTTTGCACGCTCAAAAAGTTTCGTTGAATCATCCAGTTTCCTCTCGGCGAAAACCTTTTGCCAATATAGATTTTCAAGCACTTCATTTAAGTTATCCGGATTTATCCACGAACCGTCCTGCATAATTCCCGTGCAATCCAAAGACAACTCACGATTGGAGCCTGATTCCCACACAAAACTTCCATTCCAGACAATCGCTGCCGCCCTTCCGCCTTCTTGGTGAGAATCAAAAAACTCGATACGATTTTTCAGCCCAAAAATTCTTTCTAACTCAAATTTATCACAAGCCATTTTTTATTCCTTTCCTAATACATAGCTGATATATTTACAGCATCTTTCATTTCTTCAAGTCTTGAATCACTTTGCAGGAAAACTCCAGCACGTTTTCTACGCCCACCTTGCAAAATCCAAACCATTCCTGCCAAACAATTTGCACAGTCGTCCTTTTGTCCTGCTGGATGGTCAACACTATCTTTTCCCCCACTCCGTGTTCTACGCTCCAGAGAACAAAGTTGTTGAATTAAAACTTTGTGGTCTAAAATTTCCACCTGACCCGAACAGATATTTCCTATCAATTCAAGATACAATTTCGACTTTGGTAATTCACATTTTGAAAAGTTTATATGATTCGCTTTGAAAGCATCCGACACAAAATTCGCCGAATAATTATCCGCTACAACTCTTTGACCTGAGAATCTTTTAATTTTACTGCACATATCCAAAATGACTTCGTTTGGACTATTTGGAGCTTGATAGACATAGAGCATATCGAGTATTACCTTTTTGGACTCTTTATCTTGATGTCCGATTGCCAGACAGCTATCTTCCACTCGCCCACCCGAAATATCGGCGAAAAAGCTGTAGGAAATACCTCGGCGTCCCATCAAACCTTTTCGGCCTTTTATAACAGCACTTTCAATCGTTTCCAACGGTAACCATTGAGAAATATCTTCTCTCCACATTCCACCGTATTCACTCCTCGCTGACACTGCATCCTCCGCATACGCAGCGTCAATAATTTCCTGACTTAAAGTTGGATTCATAGTTCTTGAATCTGAATCCCATACAAGTATTTTTGAATCTGGATTACCCCAGTGTTTTTTCCACGTCCGATACGCCCATCCTCGTTTGGCATACTTCGATGAAATACAAATCAGTCGCCCATTCACCGTTGCCAAAGCTGGCATCAATGCCTGAATCAATTCGCTGTCATTCCTAACTTTTGATTCAGCATCCAAACCAAAAAAGCAAACCTCGTCCACAATCGCCGCCAACAAAGTGTAACCTCTAATTGTTCGGTAATCTCCAACCATAATTTCAATGGTTATACCATTTCTCAATGCAAAACCTTCCTGTGTTTCATTTATCACTTCATCTTCTAATAACGGACTACCGGAAAAGATTGCTCTTAAATAATTACGAATTATCCGACCTTGTTTTTTGGTTGGACAGATAATTACAACCATCCCCATTTCACCTGGAGCCAAAAGCTCCCACTTGCCGGATAGGCAAGCTTCCCAAGCTCCTTTTACCGCAGAATTACGAGATTTTCCAGACCTACGTCCCGACAATATGAGAATGACAGTCGCTCCCAAACCATCTGCCTGAAAAGAATCTAATGGACGACCAGTGCATTTTAGAACAAGCCCTTCATATCTTGGTTTGACAGATAATCCATAGGACAAACTCGTCTCCACCAGCCAGTTTTGCCACGTCCTCAAGTTTGGAGCATTACCTTGAAGGAATGGTTTAATCAATCTTCTGTCCTGTATGGCATCTAAAATATTCACTATTTATCCTGAATATATTCCTGCAATTCGCTACCTTCTTTTTTACGCCTTGCAACACCCAACTTCGCTGCGATTGAGTTTATTGCATTGTTCAGTTTAATCCAATTTTCAAAAAGTTCCGAATCATCACCGTTTTCGCTCATCTTTATTTCCAATCTCCTAATTTGGTATTCGACATAAACAAACCGTTCTGCCAAACTCAATTCGATTCGACTGAGGTTTTCGACACCACCTAAATCGTCAAGTATCTGCGCATAAGATTTTGACAAATTGCCGTAGATTTCTGTTCTGTAATCCAGACGGTCAATAAAATCTGCTTGATATTTAGCAGATGGCTTCTCATCTTTTTTGACAAAGTTTCGGTAATTCCGCTTTCGCTTACCATCCTGTTTTTTCCGATATTGTTTATGACCTGTTTGAAAAACCATTTTATCTTTTTACCTTTGCCAAGAATGGATTCAAGTTTTCAATCTTATTCTTTTTCAGTACAATTGGCTTGCGAAATTGAGCACAAATTGCCACTGTGCTGGCTTCGCAACAACTTCGGCAACAATTCCAACTGCATCGGGTCTTTCTTCTCTCTATAATCCATTTCGTATTAGTGCTGTATGGCAAATTGCATTGTCTGCAAACCTTTTTGGAAGTCTTGCGTTTTCTCATTCCATTCTCATCTTTGTTCTAATAGGAAAGTTCTTCCTTGACGCTGTTCTCATCAAAGTATTCATTCCCAAGATAACACTAACACCTTGCTCGTGGCAGTAGGTCTTGAAATTCTGCCTTGTCTTTCTCGTAGTGAGAATAATAATATGACATTTGTCTTTGCCATTCACTTTGTCTTTGTCTTTATCTCTCATAAATTTTTATCCTTAACCAACAGCGTCTTATCTATCTATAAAATAATATTATCAGTAATAGACTCAAAGAGAAAAATATAGGGACTGGAAAATAAATCTAAACTATACGTGAAAAGTATAGTATATGGAATTGACATTGAAAAGGTGGCGATACTTTGTAGGCAAAAGAGTTATAACTTCTTTTACAGAATTTGATGTTACTTACTATTGAAGTTATTATTTCTAAAATAATAATTGAAAAAGATAAAGCCTATCTAATAAATTCAGTGGATAGGAATACCTTTGGAAGTGGTTTGAGATTGATTGAGAATAAACTGTTATTCAATAACAAATGCTGAATTAGCTTGTATAACCCTGCCCTTACAATACGATACAAACGCCAGACGCTGTGTCTAACAGACGAACACAATAAATACGAGTAATTATAGTATCCTGAGTTTTCTTTGTTGGATTCAGCGTCCTACGCAAGTCTCAAAAGCCCCATCCCTCTGGAGCAAGTGTCCCCTCAGTTATGACAATATAGAATATCAAAGCTGTCGCAAGGATAACAATAATCCATTGGATGATTCGGACGATTCCTAATCTGTTTTGCATTTCTTTTATTTCCTATATTATGCAACGTCCAGTATCCCTTCCTGATGTCTTTCGAGTATTCGCTCGATGCTCGGTCTGTTCATATTCAAAGTCTTTGCAATTACACAAACCTTATCACCCTTTGCTTTCATTTTGATTACAGCCTTCGCTTGAAGTTTAGTAATGGTATTGAGCCTGCCTTTCTTAGAGCCACCCCACTTTGTTCCTGCTTCTCTGGCAACTGCTTGTCCTGCTCGAATCCTCTCTGAATTGACTTCTGTTTCATATTGAGCTACCGAAGCCATTACATTAGCTACCAATCTTCCTGATGATGTATTCAAATCAAAATGTTCCTTCATACTAATCAAATTGCACTTGTATTTATTCAAATCCGCAAACAGCTTCGTCAATCCGGGTGCTGTCCTGCCTAATCTATCAAGTTTCCAGACAATAAGTGATTCTACTCTATTGGTCTCTATTTTTTTGTACAACCTGTTCCATCCCACCCTATCCATAGACCTGCCCGATACTTTGTCCTTGAACCAAAGGACGGTAGTATCTTCATCGGTATAGACAGACAACCATTTCTTCAAGTCTGGAACCTGACTACGGGTACTTTGTGTATTACTTGATACCCTCATATAAACTGCTATAAACTTCTTCTTTGCTTTCTTCATCTTATATCCTTTCAATATAAAACTTCATTTACAATTCATATATTATACTATTATCGACTACCCAACAAACGAAATATTAAAAATAACAAAGATTTTAACGTTTTATTTTGTGATAGATGAAACGTTATAAAATAACATCTGATAATTTTATTAGAGGTTCAGCTTATTTTGCTTTGAGAAGTGATGCTTGGAATGGGTGTTTGTAAATGTATGAATCTTCAGGACTATATAAACAGGCAGTATCTCGATTGACATATATAAAAACAGTGATTGCTTATTTTTGAGATATTACTTATTGGAATTTTACTATCCTTTTTTCTTATTTCTAATTTATCCCCTGTTATAAAATAAAATATACACATTCGTTATGGGCTTTGTTGTTTTTTGTTACTCATTTTTACTTGTTTTTTATGTAATTTTCTTCCAACACCGTATATGAATCCCAAATTTATTGTAGATGATGTGGAGTTTAGATTTTTTAGGGCTTTGATTGTTATTGCTACCACTTAATGTCTAAGGGAATCTTCAAACGAGAAACGTTCTCGCTACTATGACTTCCCACCACTGAGATTTTTCCTCCTTGTGAGATGTGAATATTTAGGTCTAATTCTACAGCCACATGCCCTTCGTCGTTACCGTCCACGCCTTTGACATTTTCCTTAACATCCGATATGACCTTTGCAATAAATTGACCAAGTTCCATTTTAACTCCATTCATATAAATTTGTTTGTATTTACCGACAGGCCCAGGCCCAATGCCCAGGTCGTTTAGCGATACTCTAAAGACGATATGTCCATTTTGCAAGGGAAAAAGCGTGGATTAGGTGTGGTGTCCATTTTTTCCTTCTGTTTTTTTGGTGATTCGTAACAAAAAAGTAGGTTAAAGTTTGATATTTTTACCCGTTTTTAACGTCAATAAAGCAGATTCTTAAAATATATTTATTTTTTAGGAAATATTATTTGACTTTTTGCCGAATTGTATACATAATGTATACGTGGATATTATAGGAAAGCTTAGATTACAGAAGTTTTGGCAGAAGCATAAGCAGGAGCATAAGAGGGCAAGGAAGCCACTTGAAAGTTGGATTCAAACTACAGAGAAAGCAGAATGGCATAATTTCGCTCAGACTAAACGAACGTTTAGGAGGTGTGATGTAGTGAGGGTTCACGACAGAGGGTTTGTGGTTTTTGATATAGGTGGCAATAAATACAGATTGGTGACAGCCATAAATTATCAAAAGCAAATAGTTGTCATTGACTTCGCACTAACCCATCCAGAATACGACCAAGGTAAATGGAAGGATTTAATATGAAACTTATGACAAGACAAATAAGCACTGATGCACAATCTACTCCTAAGAACTTTTTAGAATTACAGGAAGAGGTTTTTGTACTTCGCCCAATTCATTCAAAAGTCGATTACAAAAAAGCAATGAGGGTTGTGTCCGATTTGGCATCAAGCATACACCTGACCGGAGAGCAGAGCGATTATCTCGAAGTTCTCACATCTAATATTAAAATATACGAGGACAAACATTTCGAGGGACGAAAACATACCCCGCTTGATATATTAAAGTTTTTGGTTTCTGAAAACGGAATGAACGGTTCGGATTTGGGACGTGTCCTCGGCAATAGGACTTTAGGGGCTGCGATACTCAGGGGTGTACGGAGTCTAAGCAAAGCCCATATCAGAAAGCTTGCTGACCACTTTTCTGTTGAGCCTGGTTTGTTTCTCTGAAAGCTTTTTGCAGCAGACATTCGCTCTAACAGATTTCATCCTCTCAATAACGTCTTTATACGCATTTCACTGGAAAGTAGCTTAAATCAAGTGCTACGCTGCTTAAAACGAATGATATACGATGTCACTGAGTCCTATTTGCAGCTATCTTTTAGAAACTTGAGCATTTACTATTTTTTCCAAGGTTCACCTTCAAACGATTGGGCTTGTAATATCTTGTATTGGAGCTTATTAACAGTATCAAAAATGAAAGATGCTGTGTTGATATTAGTTGATGTTGAAATTCGCTGAAACGCCTCGCTCAAACTATCCGCTTCAAACGGAAATTCTTTGTGAAGCTCCTCATCCATCACTAAAATTTGAAATTGTTTTGACATAATACTTTCCTTTCTTAAAAAGTGGCGAATATTTTATTTTCAATTGACGTTATATTCTTTTATTCAAATTTGACGTTTACCTTGTTTTTATTTTGACGTTTACCTTATTTTCAAATTGACGTTTATTTCAAATATATTTTTACAATAACAACGACCGACTGTCGGCCCTCAAAGGCCGACAGGTCGTTGTTGGAAAACATCTTTAGTGTTTTCCTTTCTTTGAGTACTATAAGTACTTCTCATACTATCTCGTAGTATACGGTCAGATAGTATACGGTCAGAATATCTTTTATTAGTAATTCCATAATAAATTCCCAATTTACCGTATATTACGAGATAGTATACGGTCATTCATTTTATTTCAGTTTTCTATATCTACGTCTCAGGTTTTTGTATTTTTCTTCTGCTTCAAACAGTTTTATTTCCAACTTCATCATTTCTGATGTAAAAACATTCACCCACTCTGCAAATTCTTCAACATCTTCATCTAATTGTCTTTTGTACTTGGCCAACCGTCTTTTGTATTCCACATTCTCTATCTTGTATTTGCCTGTGAAGTATTTGAGTTCGATATATGTCTTTTTGAACTTTCCACTTTCACCACCACCCCCTACAATCTTTATAAAACCAGCTTCGATGAGAAGTTTTTTTGCTGTTACAACTGTGCCTATACTGCATTGCAAACCATTAGCTACGAATTTATTATTGCACCAAGGTCTGTTCGTTTTCCGTCTCATTCCCTCTTTCATATAAAAACAGTATAGTCTCATACAGGAATGGTACGATAACGCCAGCAGCTTATTCAGTGCCGGTCGTGGAATGTATAGTCCCCGATTGTCCTGCTTTTTCTTTTTATGCTTTTTATGTTTCTTGGATTGAGGTTTTTCATCTTCGTTCTCATCACTATGTCTTTTTAGTCTATCATTTTCTTTATCTTCATCATCCTCACTAACCTTAAAATACTTCGCCTCCCACACTTCTTCGCATTCAATTCTCAGCTTACAACTTTTCTCACATTGGAGTTTATGAAACCAATCTTTTGCAAATTTTCCCCCGTAGGGGCAAGTTGTTTTATGTTTGTTTTTTTTCATTCTCGTGGCCTTCCAAAAGGTGGGACGCAGGAGTTCATTTCTCGGCCACGAGAATGAACTCCCTTGTCCCATATATCTATATCAATTCTCTAATCTCATCAACTTCACTATACTTTCAATCATTCAATCGTTTATCTCTATTATTGTATTTCACAGTTGTAACTTGCGAATAAATCTCAAATAATTCTCGTTAAGCCACCTTAATAGTTGACTTGAACGGAACGTTAAATATACGACCTTGTTTGCTATATAAATGAAGCGTTTTTGTATGAACCGGCACGGTGAGTATACAAACGGCGTGTTTTTAGATTTCTCCGTCCGGAAGATTGGGCTTAAGCAGTTGTGGACGTTTAAGTGGCATCGAAGCTTTAACATAAGCAACTCGTGGACCACAGCCGGCGGAGTCCAGCCGTCCGACTGGCCGGAATGGATGAGAAGATTTAAGGATTATTGAAAAAAAGCAGTTATCCCTCACTTACGTTCGGGCCTCTGGATAAAGTGGTTGCCGTCATTTTTCGTTAGACATATCCCTGCTCAAACCCTAATATAATCCCAAATTGCACAATAACCCGGATAAAGTACAGTCTCTATGAACACAAAAGGTAAATATGTTTATGATTGGCCCCGGCCGATGGTTACTGTTGATGCGGCGGTCTTTACTTTTTCCGGTGATAAGGCCAGGGTGCTGCTTATCAATCGCGGAAATGAGCCGTTCAAAGGCAAGTGGGCACTGCCAGGCGGATTTGTTAATATGGATGAGGAGCTGGAGGATGCTATCGTTAGAGAATTGGCCGAAGAGACTGGGCTGGCAGAGGTGCGATTAGAGCAGATGCGTACCTTCGGCACAGTCGGCCGTGACCCGAGAGGCAGACAGATTACAATAGTATTTATGGGTATTGCGACGGAAGGACAGGATAAGATAAAGGCCGGCGACGATGCGGCCCAGGCACAATGGTTCGATATAGAAAAACTGCCGGAAAATATGGCATTCGACCATAACGAAGTGATTAAGTTTGCTATCGAAAAACTTGGGAGAAAACCCCGGGTAAAACCCGGGGCTAAATATGGAAAAGACAGTTGATATAACGGTTGATTTTGCGGGGATTCGGCTGGCGAATCCGGTGTTTACGGCCTCGGGGACGTGTGGGTATGCCGATGAATTGGCTGATTTTATGGATGTTAATACGCTCGGCGGGTTTATTACGAAAAGTATTACAATCAAACCGAGAGAGGGCAATGCGACGCCGAGAATTGTCGAGACCGATTCGGGGATGCTTAATGCGATTGGATTGGCCAATATCGGATTAGATAAATTCATCGAAGAAAAACTGCCTGTTCTCGAAAAGATGGCCGCTGCCGTTTTCGTTAATGTAGCAGGCCAAACCATTGATGAATACGTGGCTGTGGCGCAGCGGCTGTCCTCTGAAAAAGCGATAGCCGGTTTCGAATTGAATATTAGCTGTCCCAATGTCAAAAAAGGCGGGATAAGTTTCGGCACTGACCCTGAGCAGGTAACGGAGATTACTTCGGCGGTGAAAAATGCTGTAGGCCAGAAGGTCCTGATGGTCAAGCTGTCCCCCACCGTTACGGACATCAGCTTAATTGCCCGAGCGGCAGTTGAAGCGGGAGCCGATGCACTTAGTCTGGTGAATACCTTCACGGCTATGGTTATCGATATTGAAACTCGCAAGCCGGTTTTGGCCAACAGGACAGGTGGATTGTCGGGGCCGGCAATAAAGCCCATAGCAGTTCATCTGGTCAATAAGGTCTATAATGAAGTTGCGAAAAGCCGCGGGATACCGGTTCTGGGCGTAGGGGGAATCAGGACCGCTTCGGATGCCATCGAATTTATCATTGCGGGGGCGTCGGCGGTGGGTATCGGGACGGCGAATTTCATTGAGCCGGGATGCACGGCGAAAATTGTTGAAGACATAAAAAAATACTGCGCTCGTAAAGAAATAGCTAATATCAAAGAATTGACTGGCTCACTTTTATAGGAGGAATCATGATGGCCGACAAAATGTTTCATATCGAAAGAGTCCTGCATAAGCTGTCTTTCACTGTTGCTATCCTTGTGTTGTTATTGATTGTGCCGGGTCTTTCTTCAGGACAGGAACTTAAATTAGATGAACGCCCTGCCGAACCTGGTGAATGGGGTTATCGCCCTGCCGCCGGTGCGGTGTCGCAGGTCAATCCGCCGAGTTTTAGCTGGCGGCCACAAAAAGAGACGACGTGGGAGATCGAGTGCGCCCGTGATGCGAGATTCAAAAAGGTGGAATACCGCGTGAAGAATCTGAAGTTCAACGTGCACTGTCCGCCTCAAGTCTTCAAGCCGGGGAGCTACAGGTGGCGCTATCGCGGAAAAGACAAGAACGGCCGTTATACCAACTGGAGCCAACCAAGAAAGTTTACTATTGCCGGTAACGCGGCAGCTATGCCGCTGCCGACCCGCATGGATTTGATTGGGCGGATCCCTAAAAGCCATCCGCGTCTTTTTATGCGCCCTGAGAACATCGGGCGGCTGCGGGAGCTGGCACGGGGCAAAATGAAGCAGGAATATAACAAACTCGTGAAGGAATGCGAGAGACTTTTAGCCAGACCACCTTCGACCGAGGAGCCGTCGAAGTATCCGAAAGATATAGTGCGCGGCAGTGAGCACTGGCGGGAGATTTGGTGGGGTAACCGGACATATACCATCCGGGCCTTGAACGGCGCGGCAACCTTAGCCTTCACTCGGCTGCTCGGCGGACAGGAGAAATTCGGCCTTGAGGCCAAACGCATTCTGCTGGAATGTGCCAAGTGGGACCCGAAAGGCAGCACCGGCTATCGTTATAATGACGAGGCGGGTATGCCCTACAATTATTACTTTTCGCGCACATATACGTTTGTCAATGACATGCTGAGCGAACAGGAAAAGAAAATCTGCCGAGAGGTAATGGAGGTGCGCGGGGACGAGATGTACCGGCATCTTTATCCGCGCCATTTGTGGCGGCCTTACGGCAGCCACGCCAACCGGGCCTGGCACTTTTTGGGTGAGATTGGTGTCGCCTTTTTAGGTGAGGTCGAGGGGGCCGAGGATTGGGTATGGTTTGCCGCCAATGTATTTTACAATGTGTATCCGGCCTGGTGCGACGACGACGGCGGCTGGCATGAGGGAGTCAGCTACTGGTCGAGCTACATCGGTCGTTTTACCTGGTGGGCGGATGTGATGCGGGAGGCCATGGGCATCAACGCCTATGACAAGCCATACTTTTCAAAGGCCGGCTATTATGCGATGTATCTGATGCCGCCCGGCAAGGTCAGCGGGGGATTTGGCGATGGGGCCAATCGCAGAAGGGCTTCAAGCCTCGTGCCGCTGCTAAGCCAGCTTGCAGCGCAGGCCGGCAACGGACATTGGCAGTGGTACGCGGAGCAAATGGGCGGTCCCGCCGTGACATCAGGATACATTGGATTTATCCGCGGTGCCCTGCCGGAGGTGGAATCCAAACCGCCCGACGAATTGGTTCCGTCCAGGCTCTTCAGCGGCACCGGACAGGCATATCTGAATACGACATTGAAAGACGCGGGAGAAGACGTGCAGATCATTTTCAAATCGAGCCTAATGGGAACGCAGTCGCATGGCAATGCAGGCAATAATTCGTTTGTTCTCTGGGCGTATGGTCAGCGACTGCTGATTCGTACCGGCCGCTATTATAACTACGGGGGCGCGCATCATCGTGACTGGATGTGGAGCACGCGCTCGGTCAATAATATCACGGTCAACGGGCAAGGCCAGGGCAAGCGCAGCGCCAAAGCGCAGGGCAAAATCATTGCTTTCAAAACTACGCCTTCGATGGACATCGTTGTCGGCGAGGCGGGACAGGCCTACGAGCCTGCGCTGGAGCGTTTCACACGGAGCATTATTTTTGTGAAGCCGGAATTAGTTATTGTTTATGACCGCCTGGAGTCTAAGGAACCGGCGACGTATGAATACTGGCTGCACGCTATCAATAAGATTAACGTAGATGGCCAGCACGACATCCGCGTTCGAAGCGAAGATGTAGTTTGTGATATTGATTTTTTAGCACCATCCGGTTTGACTTTCAGCCAGACTGACCAGTACGACCCCAATCCTCGCCCGCGTATCAAGCTGCGTGAGTGGCATCTGACTGCGACGACACCAGAAAAGAAAAAACGGATGGAATTCGTAACACTTTATCGTCCACATCGTCTCAAAGACCGAGTGCCTGATGAGTCAAGTCTGGAGCGGATTAAGGGAGGTTATTTGTTGAAGGCCAAAGTAGCCGGTGGTGTTTTCTCGGCACTTCTTCCAACTTCCGAGAGTATCACATTGA
>SDBU01004841.1_pt1 | contig 16322 bp, 14 predicted proteins | sample 2277071 | NCBI WGS metagenome assembly SDBU01 (sample SAMN10397929, study PRJNA504765) | marine sediment metagenome | isolation source: marine sediment core GS08_GC12, 126 cmbsf | place: Arctic Ocean: Gakkel Ridge, Loki's castle | collected 2008
CAGAGATGTGGAAGTTATTGTAAATAAATATATTACACTTTTCTCTATTTTTGAATAAAGATACAAAAATAAATTTTTTATACTTTTTGCCGTTGCATCAATTATTAGTTTATTATACTATAGTAAATAAAAGTCAACTCAACAGCAACATACCATATTAACTTCTAAAAGTCAAGTGAATTCTTTTATTTATTTGGATTAATATTTAATAATAACAATTGGTTAGGATAATGTTACCGATTTGCGAGGTGTTATTCAACTTGCCGGTTTCAGTTTACACGAAAATATGAAGGAAGTCGAATAACAAGAATTTAAGGCAGTTTTCCCAACTCTAAATACTGGCGTATATAGGTAGTAATAAATCTCTGTTTTGCAGAGGAACGATTTGTATTTTTATTACCGGATGTTTTTGGAATTTGGTATTTGATTATAGTTTTAAGATTGAACGGATTCGGATGATTTTGGTTTGATTTAAGAAATAGTGGTTGTTCTATTCGATAGGTATAAACGATCTGTGATTCAACATAGGTTTTTGAAGAGAGTTTGTAATTTATTTATAATATTCGGTGTTCCTTTTTCTTTACATAATGGAGACAATTGTTCAGTTATAAAGTCAATATTAAGATTTTTACCTTGCCGAACAATAATTCCTTCAATATCCATCCAATCTTTTGTTCGATCTGCAAATGCTTTAAGTATAATAATGGCTTCAGCAGAACAAGTTATCAATTTACAATCAGGATGAAAAGAAAATAAAGTTGCTTCTTTAATCATTTGTTCTTCAAATTGTAAACCTGATAATGATATATCAACTGATACACCATTTGAAGCATATAACAATAATACTCTGTTAGCAATTGCAAAATTATAGGCGTCCGGTATTCGGGAACGATAACTTGTTAATAAAGCTTTGCTATATTTACCTTCGTTACCAAATCCACATAATAGACAGAGGGCAATGTCTAGAGTCATTCTCATATCACCCCATCGAAGTACTGCCAATCCACCTATAAAACAAAATGGCCACTTTCTTTCTTCCATTGTTTTTTGTAATTCCAATCCTGCTTTAAATAAAGGATTTATAGTTTCTTGATTGTTTGACTCTACCATCTTTGTTTTTATACTTACCTTTCTTTCATTTTCATAAAAATTTGTTGTTGCTCAATTAATCCGCTGTTAAAACGTATTCTTCTGTGGTCAAACGCATACTGCAGCATATCATTAATTAACATTTGATTCGTTTGATAATAATCTTTAGATTGTAGTTCACTACGTTTTACCCTTGCTAAGGAAGTACTTGCTCTCTTCCAAGTATTTACCCACTTTATTATTTCTTTATTATTACTATTTTTCAAGGTAAAAAATGCTTTAGTTAAATATCAGTCTCGTTTAGTATAACTAAATAGCTCACCCGACCACAATGGAGCGCAGAGGAATTGCGGTCAGATGCATCGTCTTATTGGCTGTTACCCTTCTATGTCTTATACATTAATAAATAAGCGATAACTCAACAACAAAATACCATATTAACCCCTAAAAGTCAAGTAAATTCTTTTATTTATTTAGATTAATACTTAATAATAACAATATTTTATGAAAGTTTTCCAATATAGGCACTGGTCGTATGTATGCAGTAATAAATCTCTGTTTTGCAGAAGGACGATTTGTATTTTTATTTTGGATGTTTTTGGGAGTTGGTGTTTGATTATGGTTTCGGAATTAAACGGGTTCGGATGATTTTGATGTAATTTAGAAAATGGTGTTTGTTCCGGTCACAGTTAGTATAACTGCTTGCGTATCACTATGGAGTATGGCTTAGTGGCAATCAGATACAGCACTTTGTTAATCAAAATAATAAACAATATATTTCATTTGAGATTAAGTTGTTTTTTAATCAATTCACAGAGACTATTTTTGATTTCTGAATGACGCGGGAGCGGTGCTTTCTTGCCATTCTTAGGATTTGCGTATAAATCATGATTACTGCCGCGGCGTTTCAGATAGCAGCCTGCTTTCACTAATTCTCGAATAAAATCACGCCGCTTCATACTTCAACTTCTAATTCTTTCGTATGAACTTCAGGGTGGGGAATTGTTTCCTCCTCAGACATCATAAGCCGATAGGCATCCCTGATGTTTTCTTCTAATTCCCGGATTGTTTCTCCCTGACTGAATACACCGGGAATTTCTTTAAGTCTTCCAACATACCAGCCTTCATCTATCCAATACTCAAGCGTAAAATGTCTTACCATATTCGCTGTTACTCCTAATTAATAATTATCCGCTTATTATACATTAGTAAATTAGTATTAACTCAACAGCAAAATACTATATTATCTCCTAAAAGTCAAGTAAATTTTTTTATTTATTTATGCTAATATTTAATAATAACAATTGGTTAAGATAATTTTCCAGCTCCTATATTAGTCATATATAGACAACAATGTATATCTATTTTGCAGAGGGACGATTTGTTTTTTTATTTTGGATGTTTTTGGGAGTTGGTGTTTGAGTATAATTTCTGAATTGAAGGGGACAGAAATGATTTTTTGGTACGATTCCGGAAATAGCGTTTGTAAAGTCAACCGGTATAACGGCTTGGGCATCAGTTACCTTAATCCTGCTTATCGGATGAGGATTAGGTGCATCGAAAAGTTATGCCAAAATTTTCATTTTGTCGTATAAAAACTCAGGTGCCATATCTGCCCCGTTATCCCAAACAATTGTTTCCAGGTCCGGGTCAACCTTGAATGATTTAAACTTATCTATATCCTTCAAAGGTTCAAATACCTCACCATAAAGTTCATCTTTCAGGTCAACCTCTCCGATAGCACTATTATTAAATCGGAGCCAAATTACATAATCGTGCAAATATTTTGCTTCTTTAACATGAAGTATCATTCCCTTACTCCAATGGTTCTACTTTTTTCAAAGGTTTATTTAGTTCAGCCAATTGCCAATCATTCAATAACTCTTCTTTATGTAATTTTCGCCATTCCTGTACCATAGACAAAGCGCGTTTAGGTATGGCACCTGTTACTTTTCCCGTTTCAATTTCAACAATAACCTCTTGATCTCCATATTTTGCATGAAAATGCGCAGGTACATGCTCTCGCCAATACATTGCAATTATGATACCAAAAAATCGGCTTATGATAGGCATTTATTTTTTCTTTATTTATATATACCTAACGCCAGAGCTTAGATGTTCGGCTAAGCGGCGCGCAAAAGTGCGGCATCGGTTTTTCATGTCCGACTTCAGCCATTAGTTAAATCAAAATCGATTTTTTCGATTTCACCTTTGTCTTCATCTACTTCTATAAATTCAACCTCGTCAGGAATTATATGAGAATGCGTTCGTAAATAATAATGACAAAGTGATTCTTTTGACTTTGGATTGATGTCTTTTTTGGCAAAGAAAATTTTTCTGTAACTTCTTGGTGCCAAATAGAAGTACAACATGGCTTGGTCCCAAGTAGCCAATTTCGCTGATGGGACATTACCTCCTGACGTCCAGGTATGGGATTTGCATTCAATAACTACTTTTGATTCAGAGCAACCTAGATCAAACTTGTGTAGCTTCTGATCGTATATCCCGATTTTGAGCTTAAAATACTTCCTGAGTGTAGGTATATCCTTCAAAAAGTAGGACAAAGCGAGATCCTCGAAATCACTACCCACTTGTGGATTACTTATCGCATCTTTTCTCTGATAATTTATCATAGTCTTGATTTAAATATTAATCAACTTAATAATCATTCGCTTATTATGTATTAGAAAATGAGAGTTAACTCAATAGTAAAATACTATATTATCTCCTAAAAGTCAAGTAAATTCTTTTATTTATTTGGATTAATATTTAATAATAACAATTGGTTAGGATAATGTTACCGCTTTGCGAGGTGTTATTCAACTTGCCGGTTTCAGTTTACGCGAAAATATGAAGGAAGTCGAAGTCGAATATTTTATAATAACAAGGTGTTAAGATAATTTTCTCACTCTGGACACTGGTCGTATATGGGCAGTAATAAATTTCTGTTTTGCAGAGGGACGATTTGTATTTTTATTTTGGATGTTTTTGGAGGTTGGTGTTTGAGTATAGGTTTGGAATTAAACGGGTACGGATGATTTTGGTGTGATTTAGAAAATGGTGGTTGGCATAGTTAATTGGTATAACGGTTGAATTCAAATGCCTCCTTTAGTGTAACTCTGAGATTCTCCATAAGTTCATCGTGAGAGCGTTCCTGACAATTCACACCCGGAACCTCTTCAATCCCCACCCTACCCACCAATCACCTTCCTTCTTTATTAATGCAGTATATTTAGTATTCATAAAATCCCCTGCGGCTTATTTGAAACCACAGGGGATTTTTTTATACGCATACCGTTTCAATAACTACTCCGGAGGAGTTTTATCATCCGGATGTTCTCCACCTTCACTACCAGGGGGCGGCGGTCCATATATATTCTATTTGTGCTTTTCAAAACCATAAATAAATCATTTAAAGTGTTTAATTTCCGGACAATAATTTACCAAGTATTGAACAAAAAATTATTAAAGATGAACCGAAAAAAATAACTACAGATTTCTCAGACCAAGAGAAAGAAAAAAAATATCTTATTATCTTTGTAAAAGCTTAGTTTTTTTTAAAATGGAGTTATTCAATATTATCTTTAAATATGCACATTATGAACCATTTAGTTCTTATTCATTTTATTAACATTTAACACACAAGTATTCATAAATCGTTTAATTATTATGGTTTATTTCGATTTCTTACCACATTTGTTCAAAATTGTACAAAATGTGCAATTTATTATACAAAGAACCAATAAAGAACCAATCGAACCAATAAAGGACTTTTAATAAAAATATTATACCCTATATTTAAATATGAAAACAATTTAAAGATTTATCCTGTAAATAAATATAACAAACATTTTTATTAGTAATAAAAAATAATTGATGCAAATTATTTCAAATTAAAAAAAACGTTATAACATCTTTGAAAAGAAATATAAATGTAAGTTTGAGTGAAGGATAATAAATTTATGAAAATTAAATATAAAATTTTTGTGATTTCAATTGTTTTTGGTCTGTTAACATGGATACTTGATACTTGTTTAGATTTTTTATTTTTTTACAAAGGATCATATTTTGATTTATTGATTTTTAATGTCCCCAAACATGAATTATATGTTAGATTTACTGGAATTTTAATTTTTCTAATATTCGGATATATTATAATTAAATTTATTGAACAACTCGATCGGCCGGAGGCAGCACTCAGGGAAAGCGAAGAACATCTCTCCATCACATTGGAAAGTATTGGAGATGCGGTGATTGCAACTGATATAGAGGGGAAAGTTGTCAGGATGAATAATGTCGCTGAAAAGTTAACAGGCTGGGAAAAAACAGAAGCAACAGGTAAGCATCTGAACGATATATTTAACATTTACAACACCGTTACCAGAGAAAGGGCAATAAATCCTGTTAAACGTGTGATAGAAGAAGGCGAAATCATTGGATCTGCAAATCACACTATGTTAATTGCAAGGGATGGCACAGAGTACCAAATTACCGACAGTGCTGCCCCGATATACAATTTTGAAGGCAGGGTTGTTGGAGTTGTACTTGTTTTCCGGGATATGACTGAAGAATACCGGATACAGGAAGAGCTTAAGAAAATAAGTGAAGAGCAGCAAATAATATTTGATTCTGTGCCTACGGCGATATGGTACAAAGACACTGAGAATAGAATCCTAAGGGTAAACAGAACCGGGGCTGAGTCTGTCGGTATGTCGCCGGAAGATATAGAAGGTAAGACTGCCTATGAGCTCTTTCCCGATGAAGCTGACCATTATTATGAAGATGACCTGGAAGTTATAAAATCCGGTAAACCTAAACTGGGCATAGTTGAACAATTGCAGACCTCATCGGGAAAAAAACTATGGGTGCAGACAGATAAAATTCCCTATCGGGATGAACAAGATAACATTACAGGCATAATTGTTTTTGTTATAGACATCACAGAACGCAAAAAAACTGAAAAAGCACTGAGAGAATCTGAGCAAAAAATTAATTCAATAATTAAGACTATTCCTGATATAATTTACAGGTTAGACCCAAATGGCAATATTACATTTATAAGTGATGCTGTGAAAAATTATGGTTATTCACCAGAAGAATTAATAGGTACTAATTTTATGGAAATAATTCATTTAGAAGATAGAGAAAAAGCAAAGTACGGAGTAAATGAAAGAAGAACAGGAGAAAGGAGAACAAAATCATTAGAAATTCGATTATTAAAAAAGAATAATTATGCCATTTATTTTGAAATAGAAACTGTAAATATTGAAAATGAACCAATTTTTCTTTTTTCTTCAGAGGGATTGTATAACACGGATAAGCCCAAAAAGGAGAGTTTTATGGGAACTCAGGGCACTGCCAGAGATATTACAGACCGTAAAAAAGCAGAAAAGGAACGAACCGAAGCAATCCAGGATGCTGAAAGAGCAATGCATCTGGCATCTATAGGCGGACTAACATCAGGAATTGTTCATGAAATTAACCAGCCCCTTAATGTTCTAAAAATGACAGTTGACCTAATTTTATATACGGACTATAATGATTACTTGACTCAGAAAAAAGAACTAAAAGAAAAGATAATTTTTATTTCCGAGCAGGTGGAAAATATCAATAATATTATTCGAAATATGAGGATTTTGACTCAGAAGGGGCAGAATAATGAATCTCAGCAAATAAACATCAACAAGATAATTATGAAAGTCATCACTTCAGTAAATAATCAATTGCAATCAAACGGAATAAATGTAGAATTAAAACTTGATGATGTCCTGCCCTATATTACCGGACAGCAAATTCAAATGGAACAGGTGGTTACAAATTTATTTACAAATGCTATAAATGCTTTAAAAGACTATTCTAAAAAAGATAAAAAAATTTCAATCTCCACTAAATTTAAAAATAATAATTGTATAATAGAGTTTTACGATAACGGACCTGGAATTTTGGAAGAGTTATTGGACCGAATTTTTGACCCATTTTTTACCAGTCATCATATTTCTGAAAGTATGGGTTTGGGTTTGTTTATAACAAAAAATATTATAATTACAGGATTTGGGGGTTCAATTATAGTTAAAAGCTCAAAAGAAAGGGGAGCTTACTTCACAATATCAATTCCAGTTTTAAAAAAACTAAAATAAGAGAGAAATATGAAAATTTTATTAGTTGAAGATGATTATCAGAGCCGAAGTATATTGTCAGAGTTCTTAAAACAACGAGGACATCAAATTATTGAGTGTAATAATGGCGAAGATGCCTTAAATAAATTATCAAAAGAAAAGGTTCATCTGGTTTTGTCAGATATACATATGCCCGAGATGGACGGGAATGAATTACTCAGGAAAATTAAGGGAAAACCGGAGCTGGAAAAAATAATTGTTGTTTTGTTTACAGGGTATGGAGAACTTAAAAGTGCCATCGATGCATTACGCAACGGCGCTTACGATTATTTATTGAAGCCTATAAATATAATGGAAGTTGCAAATTTAACGGAAAGAATATCAGAATATTTAGCTCTCAAGGAAGAAAACATAAAGCTGACCAAGAATTTTAAAAACGAGTTAAAAGAAGCTACTAAAGACGTAAAAAAAGAGTTAGAGGATATTAAAAAAGCTTATGCTCGAGAAATAGGCACAGTTGGAACGGGATTCTTTTTTTCAAAAAAGATACAAGACGTATTAAAAACAGCTAAAAAGCTACATCGAAATAGTGAAATTCCTGTGATTATCGAGGGAGAAACAGGAACAGGAAAGGAAATTATTGCAAGGCTTATTCATTATGGAACGGAAACTATAACTAAACCATTTGTGGGATTAAATTGTGCAGCTATAAGTCCAAATCTTTTCGAAAGTGAATTATTTGGGTATGAAGCAGGAGCATTTACCGGCGGTAAATCGAAAGGGCAAAAAGGAAAGTTGGAAATGGCGGCTGGAGGAACATTATTTCTTGATGAAATAACAGAAATGCCCTTAGAACATCAGGCAAAACTTCTTAGAGTTATTCAGGAACGCGAATATTACAGTGTAGGCGGATTGAAGAAACATACTACAGATGTGAGGTTTATTTGTGCAACAAACAAAGATATAGCCCGTCAGGTTGAATATGGTATGTTTCGGGAAGACCTATATTATCGATTGAATGTAGGTTATTTAAAAATACCACCTCTGCGTGAACGGTGTGAAGAAATTCTTCCTCTGGCAAAAATGTTTTTAAAACAGCTTATTGACCAAAAAAGAACACGTTTTGAAAAAATTAACGAAGATGCCGTCAGGATTTTAGAACAACAACCATGGCCCGGAAATATCAGGCAATTGAAAAATACTATTGAACGCCTGGCATTATTATGGGATGATGTTGAAGTCACATCAGAACATTTAAATTCTCTCCTATTAAATAACCATCATCATAAAAAAAAGAATAATGTTCCAAATATGATTTCATTAGAAGACTTTGCCCTGCCTGAGAAAGGTTTCAATCTTGACAACTGGATATCGGATGTCGTAAAAAAAGCTCTTATCACAAACAAATGGAATAAGACTAAAACATCCAAGTTTCTTGGAATATCCAGAAGAGTTCTTTATACATACTTGAAAAATATTGAAGACTAATTGTAATTTATGATTATATTTTTACAACAAGAGATAAAGTGATAAAGAATTTGCACAATCAGTCAGGATAGTTTTAGATTTTTAAAGACAGAAGAACTATAACTCCAAATCTCTTTTTAGAAAATTTATTTCATCTTTAAGATTATATTCATTATATTCGATTCCATTTTCGGAAAGCAAAATTTTAAAATGATAATAATTTAGAAATTCATCATAATCATCGCTATAAAATTCTAAAAAAACCTTGATATATTCTTTCAAGTTATTCGGTTTATGGGAAAGAATCTTAATCTTAAAGTCTTCGTAGGTTTGAATGACAATTTCATCATAAATTAATAATTTTAATTGTTTAATATTGAAAGCAATTCCTTTTTTTTCAAGTAATCGTTTCAGTTTACTTATCTCTTTATCAATATGTTCATTATTATTTAATTCCTCTTCTTCACTAAAATATTTATAATTACTTTTATGTAATTTTGCAAAATTAGTAAGATATTTATATTCTTTAGATTTCAGAAAAACAATTGCCCTGTCTCTGAAATTAATTTTTTCACCATCATTTTCTTTTTCTTTGCTATTTTTTTTGGTTTTTAATTTAATACTTATAGTAATTATTAGTAAAATTAAGATTCCAATAATTACTGATATTTCAAATATTGTCATAATTACAGTTTATCATAAATTTAAATAATTAAATTCTTAATTCACTTCAAAATATAATTAAATCATTTTTCCTTATCAAGAAATTAATATTATTATTCCTGAATAATTCATAAAAAACTTAACAAGATTGTTTTTAGCTTTTGGCTATTAGCTAATTATCGACAGATAATAACAACAATTTATGAATAATCCAGGTATTATATCTGCCTTGAAAAATAATTAATTTTCTCCAAATTTCAAATAAATTGACGGAATTACTATCAAATTTAAAAAAGTCGCAGTCAATAGTCCTCCAAGTATTACCACAGCCATTGGATGCTCAATTTCACTGCCGGGCTTATCTGCTGCAAAAGCTAATGGCAAAAGAGCTAATCCTGTTGTCAGGGCAGTCATAAGTATTGGACTTAGTCTTTCAAGTGAACCCTGGATTATTGCATCTTTTAAATTCTTACCTTCGACCTCGATTAGTTGTCTGTAATGTGAAATCATCATTATTCCATTACGTGTGGAAATACCTAATAACGTTATAAATCCAATTAGAGAAGCCACGTTTATTACTTTATCAGTTAGATATATAGTAAAAATACCTCCAATTAAAGCCAGCGGTAAATTGGATAACATAAGTAAAGCAATCTTTGTTGAAGAAAATTCCATATAGAGCAGTAAAAATATTATTGCCAATGAAAATAATGATATGATGGTAATTATTTTTGTTGCCTGTTCTTCACTCTCAAATTGACCGCCATATTCGATATAATACTCTTCAGGTAATTTTATATTTTGTTCTATTGTTTTTCTGATTTCATTAACTACACCTCTCAAATCCATTCCTGAGACATTACATTGTACAACTATTTTCCTTTGAACGTCTTCTCTGCTGATCACATTTGGTCCCTTTTCTTCAGTTATATTTGCTAACATATAAAGCGGGATCTTGGGTCCCAGCGGAGTGTCGAAGAGAGCAGCTTTTATTTGCTCAAGATTACTACGGTTCTCCTCATTAAAGCGGACTACTAAATCAAATGATTTTTGTTCTTCAAAAACTTTTGAAACAGTTTCACCATTAAAAGCAATATCGATCATATTCGAAAGTTCACCGGCAGACAAGCCATACTTTGCCATGGCTAACCTATCCCCCTTAATCCTTACCTGGGGAACATCTGTTTGTTGTTCAACTGCAAGATCGGCAACTCCTTTTATTGAATGTATTTGGTTCTCAATTGCCTGAGCAATTGACCGCAGTTTATAAAGGTCAGGACCAAATATTTTTATGGCTATATTTGCTCGTGTTCCTGAAAGCATGTGATCGATCCTATGCCCGATTGGCTGGCCTATTGTAATGCTTGTGCCCGGAACCGATGATAACGATTGTCGGAGTTCTTCTAATAATTTCTCTTTAGGTTTACCTTTCAAATCAATTCTAACATCTATCTCCGCTGAATATACACCTTGGGAATGTTCTTCAAGTTCTGCCCTTCCAGTCCTTCGCGAAGTTGATATAACCTCCGGATAAGAAAGAAGTATTTTTTCTACAAGGTCTCCAATCTTATTTGACTCGTCTATTGAGGTTCCCGGAAGAGTTATAACACTCAAGGTTAACATACCCTCGTTAAATTCCGGCAAAAAACTTCTTCCAAAAAATGGAAGTATTCCTACAGCAATCAGTAAAAGAACAATAGAAACAGCAATAATGCTTTTTGGCTTATTTATTGTAAAATTTAAAACATGTAAATAAATTTTTTTGAGACTATTAACCATTAAACTATCTTTTTTCATTATAAGAGATTTTGATTTAGGAAGGAGAAAATAGCTAAGAGCAGGAATAACAGTTAATGCAACCAGTAAAGAAGCAAGAAGTGAAACAATAAAAGCAATGCCTAATGGTTTTAACAACCTTCCTTCAACTCCGCTTAAGAAAAACACCGGAAGGAATACGACTATAATGATTAATGTCGCATAAACTATTGGAGAGCGAATTTCTTTCGAGGCTGAATATATTACGTCAAAAACCGGTTTTCTTTCTGAAATGGTTTTCTGTAAATTTTCTTTTAATCTTCTAAAGATATTTTCTACATTTATTATTGCATCATCGACAAGAACTCCAACTGCAATAGCAATACCTCCGAGAGACATAGTGTTAATAGTAATATTAAAAACCCTAAAGAAAATCAATGTTATTAATATGGAAAGAGGAATGGCTAAAACAGATATAAAAGTTGTTCTTATATTAGCGAGAAAAATAAAAAGGATAATAACTACCAGTAATGCCCCATACAGCAGAGCATTTGTTATATTTCTGATAGCAATTTCAATAAAATCAGATTGTCGGAATATATGGTTCTCAATTTCCAGTTCCTCAGGAAGGACTTTCTTTAAATCTTCAATTACAATGTCAATATTTTTGGTTATCTTTTGAGTGTTTGCTTCCGGTTGTTTTTGTATTAAGAGTATAACCGCCGGTTTTCTATTGACTGCGGCATAACCAATTTTTGTCGGCGAGCCAATTTTGACTTCTGCAATGTCTTTAAAGAGAATGGGAGTGTTTCCTCTTATTGTAATCACACTATTCTTTATATCTTCTATATTATTGACTCTTCCATATGACCTAATTAGAAATTCCTGGCCTTTATCAATAAAAAAGCCCCCTGAAGAATTTATATTGGAATTTTTTGCAGCATCTACAACTTCTTTTAAAGAGATATTGTAATCCTTTAATTTTTCAGGCCTGACTAATATATGATACTGTTTTTGGTCTCCACCGATAACAAGGACCTGTGAAACTCCGGGTATAGCTAATATACGCCGCCTGATAGTCCAGTCAACAATCGTTCTGACATCCATTAAAGAAAACGAATCACTTCTTATGCCAATAAGCATAATTTCTCCCATAATTGAAGTTATAGGCGCAAGTACAGGATTATCAACACCCTCTGGGAAATTTGCCGAAGCTATCTGAAGTTTTTCGCTCACTATCTGCCTTGCAGAAAGAATATCTATTCCCCATTCAAATTCAACCCAAACAATTGAAAATCCGGCTGAGGAATTTGAACGAACACGCCTAACACCCGTGGCTCCGTTAACAGCAGATTCAATCGGAAAAGTAACCAATGTTTCCACCTCTTCGGGAGCATTGCCGTGAGCCTCAGTTAATATTGTTACTGTGGGAGCAGTTAAATCAGGGAATACATCTATATTTATGTTGTATGTAAAATATATGCCGAGTATGAGTATAATTAATGCAATAAATATTATAATTAATTTATTTTTTAATGAAAATTCGATTATTTTATCTAACATTTATAATTCCCTATAATTTTGTTATTATTAATCAGAATTAATTAATATTAATGTGCATGACCGGTAGGAACAATGCTCGACATTGAAGCAAGTTTAACCTGATAGCCGCCTTTTGTTACTATGCGCTCATTTCCTGAAAGTCCCTTTAGTATCTGGACGTGATTCTTATCTTCTATCCCTGTTTGAATTTCCTTTTTAATAAAAGATTCTCCATCTGTCTGTATATAACATACTGCTTTTCCTTCGTCCTCAAAAATAGCCGAACTGGGAATTGTTAATGTATTTATTTCTTCGTGAGTTCTAATGCGAATATTTGTTAACATACCGATTTTTAAAATATTTTCGGGATTATTAATTTCAAAAATGACCGGTACAGTTTTTGAGGAAGGGTCCAGGATTTGACCGATTGATATAAGTTTGCCTTTTTCTTTACTAATAAATATTTCCTCTTTTATCCCATCTACATTTAGATATATCCCATAAAATCCTTTTACTCTATTTATTTCACTAACCGGAATAAAAGATTCAAGCCAGACAATCGAGGTATTAACAATTGAAAATAATTTCTGTCCAACTTCAATATATTCTCCCGGTGTAAAATGAAATGAAGAAATTATGCCTGAAATTGGAGCCTTCAGGAAAAAATTATGATTATTAAGGTCTAATCTCTGAGCTTCTAATGACCTATTAAAGCTGCGCAATTTTGCATCAGCAATATTAAAATCAAGTTCTGCATTCTGTAATTTCTTTAATGACACTATATCATTTTTATGAAGTTTTCTCATTCTGTCGAGGTTTGATTCAGCATATTTAAATTGGCTTTTTGCTTCTTCATATTCAGCAACCAGATTAGTAAAACCATTATCTGATTTTAATGGCGGGGAGATAGTAAGTAAAACTTCTCCCTTTTTGACTTTCTCTCCAATAGATGCCATTTTATTATTTTCTTTCAATAGAATTATGCCGGATACAAGTGAAGAAACTTCAGCATAATATTTTATTTTTGGCTTAACTATGGAATTTGTCTTTACTGAAGCCGTTAGTGTCATTTCTTTTACTTTACTTGTTGCAAATTCAGTATTCCACTGCTGCTCCTTTAGAAAAGAAATAACGTCAGCTTCTTCTTTTTCTTCTAATTCAGCTTGAATCGAGTTCAGGTCTTTGTAAACTATAACTTCTCCAATTTTAATAGTGTCCTTTAGTTCATCTGATGATATATATAGATTCAAATCATATTCCCCGTTGAATGCGATATTAACAGTAGCGCCAAATATACCAGAAATCTTTGGAGGATCAGCTGTAAAAGACTCTTCATTATCAGTATTTGTAAAAGTTAAGGTCACATTGCCACTAGGGAGAGGTCTAAAATCGGTAAGTTTTGTCAAATGGATTGCAAATCTTGCCTCATTGTTTTCGACCAAAGTTGGATATTCCATAAAAAGTTCAAATTTTTCAGTCCACATTGTTACATCATTTGTGGAAATTTCTGAATATAATATAGTGGTTTTTTTCAAGTCGCAGTCAATATTTATTGTTATAAATAACAAAATACTGAGATATATATATGATTTATAGAACATTATCCCTCCGGATTATTTCATTTATTATCAAATGAAAAAATATATACTATAAAGATTTATTTATATATTTTAATGGAATGAGTTCAACTAAAGATATTTAACACAAGAAATTTGGGGGTGACAATCCTGATGATTTTGATATGTCTAGTTTTTGTACAATTAAACCTTGGAGATTAATAAATGTCCTTGAAAAAATGAGCGGTTTAGGGGGAGGGAGTTCTGGAGAATTAATAAAATTATTAATATTTTTTACTTTAAGTTTTAGTTTTAGAGAATAAGTCTGAAAAACTTGAATCGAACTCTCATATCGATATGGATAATGAGCTGAATGATTTATGGTGCGACTGCTTGAATATTGTTCATTCAGACGATAATCTTTGCTATCAGCGTTTTCTGTCTCATTAATATGTCCGTGGAATAATTCACAAAAAATAGAATGCTCATAATGGTCTTCAATGCTTAAGGTATGATGTTTTTCACACTCAGAATGAATATGTGTAAAAGATGCAAATAGGCAAAATGCAAAATAGATTAAAATTAATGGGATAATAATAATTTTTTTCAATTTCTAGCTTCCAGAGTTTTAAATAATTATATAGTGTAAATAAAGATAATTAATTTTATCCTTTAAAACAAGAATTTTTAATGATAAATCTTTAATAATTGTAAAGATTTAGTTATCTGAACGAGTTCTTTTCCGCCAAAGGCGGGTCCGCCTCAGGTTGAAAAAATATTCAAAAATAAGGTAATCCCGTTTTGTAAACGGGATATTCAAGTTCTATTTTGCATAAAAAATCAGAATAAGTAAATAAATCAGGTTAAGATTGCACCTTGTTCTTTGCTAATTTCTGTTCAAAAATGGAGTATATAGTCGGTACCAATATTAAAGTAATAAAAGTTGAACTTAACAAACCTCCAATAACTGCCCTTGCCAAAGGAGCCTGTGCTTCACCTCCTTCTCCGATTCCAAAAGCTAATGGGCTCAATCCTAAAATAGTTGTCATTGCAGTCATAAGGATAGGTCTTAGGCGTCTGCGGCCAGCCTCTTCAATAGCATCATAAAGCGGCATTCCATCACGACGTCGAAGCAGGTTAGTATGGTCAACGAGAAGAATTGCATTATTAACAACGATTCCGCCGAGCATTATACAACCAATAAATGATTGAATGTTGAAGGAAGTTCCGGTTAAAAAGAGCATTAGAATTACACCTATTGCCGCAAAAGGTACGGAAAACATCACGACAAACGGGTCTCGCAGAGATTCATATTGACATGCCATTACCATATATACAAGTATTAAAGCCATTATAAAACTCAGCAAAAGCTCATTGAATGCTTTTTGCTGTTCTTCATAATCACCGCTAAAAACAATATTAAAATCTCTCGGTACAGGAACACTACGCAGTCTTTCGCGTATATCCGATATAATCGAACCCATATCACGTCCACTGATATTGGCAGAAATCCTGATTATTCTCTCCTGGTCTCTTCGCTCAATAAGCACCGGCCCGCTTTGCGGTTCAGTCCGCACTACATTTCGCAGAACAACCGGATTGCCATCTGTATTGGTAAGGACAATGTCCAGAAGTTCGCTCGTATTCATCAGCTCCGCATCTTCAAGTTGAACAAGGATTTTGTATTCCTTTCCACCATCATGATAATAACTCGCCGCTGTTCCGGATAATATAGTTTGAAGTGTGCGTGCAATATGAGATACAGTCAATTTCATATCGGCAGCTTTCTGCCGGTCGATATGAATAAACTCTTCAGGATTACCCAATTCACGGCTTATTATTACATCGGTTACTCCTTCAACCTGTTCAACTTCATTTTTTACCCTTTCCGAAAGCGCATCTGCGATTTCCAAATCATGCCCCCTTACCTCTATTTGAATTCTTTCGGTTCCTCCGCTCATCATACGAAACAAAAAGAGCCCCTGTCCTACACGGGTTCTAATGATAACTCCGGGTATATTTGAAAGCTTCTGCCGAAGAACTCCTGATATTTCGTCACTTGACCGGTTCCGTTCAGCCTGGGGCTTAAGAGAAATTCTCATATTTCCTCTATGAGAGCCCCGGACTCGATGTC
>SDBU01004842.1_pt1 | contig 16322 bp, 15 predicted proteins | sample 2277071 | NCBI WGS metagenome assembly SDBU01 (sample SAMN10397929, study PRJNA504765) | marine sediment metagenome | isolation source: marine sediment core GS08_GC12, 126 cmbsf | place: Arctic Ocean: Gakkel Ridge, Loki's castle | collected 2008
CGACAGGGTCGAGAGTCTCGATGACCGTCCCGATACGCCCCGATACATCGGGGCTATCGAGGATCCTCGACTTGTCGGGAAAGGATCATCGGACAGGACGGGCCTAACCTTACTCCCTCGAGGGGAGAAGGGACTTCTGAGACGCCGAATGGGGTGGGTTTGAAACCCGCCCCTACGAGACTGCGCCACAGAGCCTCGCGTTGTGCTGCCGTGGCTTCGCCCAGGTTGACGCCTGCGAGGCCCCGACCTGTCGGGGCCCCTACGAGACACTGCGCTGCAGTTGGTCCCGGTTGTACGGGTCGACGGTCTCCCAGAGAAGTGAGAGAAACCTTATCGAAGACCTTCCGGCAGACGCACCACCATCCTGTTCTCGCCAAGACTGATGTCCAGGACGACGGTCCTGAGCGCGGGCACCAGCACCTCCTTGTCGGCTCCCCCCCGCACCACGTAGACGTCGTTGCTGCCCGTCCTCAGTATTTCCTTCACCTGTCCCAGGTACTCTCCGTCTCCAGTCCAGACACGAATGTCGATGATCTGGAAGTAGTAGTAGGCGCCTTCTGGCAGAGGGTCTATTTGATCACGGGGGACGGTGAGGATCTTCCCGCGGAGGGAGTTGGCGTGGGTTCGGTCACTGACAAGGTCGAACCTCACCAAGAGGCTGCTCTTCAGGTCTCGAACCTGCAAGACCCGGGCAGCGGTTCCGTTCAGATAGAGGACACTGCCGGGCGCGAAGCGGTGCGAGACATCGGTGGTCGGCTCTACCTTGAGGTCGCCGTGCATTCCCCAGGCACCTGCAACCCTACCGACGATTACAGCATCTTCGGAGGCCTGAGCACAACCTCGCTTGTTGTCGGAGGTAGACTTGGTCACGATACCTGGAGAAGGAGAGGTGGGCGCTAGACTATTTCCAGGATGGCCCGGGTCCCTTGCTTGACCGCCGCAACCCTGAGGAGCGCGCGGATGGACTGAGCCACCCTACCCTGTCGGCCGATCACTTTGCCCTTGTCATCCGGCGCGACCTCCAGTATGAGGACGACGCGTCCTTCTCTGGATTCTGCGGTGACCTTCACCTCTTCGGGATGTGAGGCGATCGACTTGGCGATGTACTCAACGAGATCCTTCACTGCTCCTTGACTCTTTCCAGAGTCCCCAGCCTCTTGAGGATTCGCTCCACCGCCTCCGAGGGTTGGGCACCCCGGCGGAGCCACTTGAGCGCTTTCTCTTCATCGATGACAACCGTGGGCGGGTCTGGCCGGGGATCGTAGTGACCAAGGTGGTCCACGAAGCGCCCGTCCCGCGCCGCTCTTTGATCAGCGACTACAACCCTGTAGCTTGGCTGTTTCTTGGCCCCTACCCGCCTGAGCCGAATTCGTAGCATCTGACACCGCTTTCCAGAGTTTTGCTCCCAACGACGAGAGCAATTCTAGCCCGTTTCTCTGTTCGTTGTCAACGCGCCTCACACGGTTGAAGCGTGAAACGGACTGGCAGGTGTGCCGTTCTCACGGAGGTCGCGGGTCGATAGGCTCCCCGATGCGCCCCGACGCGTCGGGAAGGATCCCGATGAATCGGGAGAGCGTCATCGGACAGGACGAACGGTTCTTGAGTTCCACGTACGTGACGTACGTCCTTAGGTTTGGTCCTCGACGCCAGGACCAGTAACGTGCCTGCACAGCTCCCGACCTTACTGAGCACCGGCCCCGCATGTTATAATCTCCCCAGTGCGCGCGCGAGTACCTAGATTGATCGAGCACGGACGGGCCGGGAGCAGGGCAGCTCCTTTGCCCAACGGTCCGTTACGGGGGGCAGGAGTCCGGTCAGAGGGAATCACTGCCCCGACTGATTGTGTCCATCACCAGGCTCTGGCCTTGTCTGCCTGCGGGGGAGGGTGTCCGAAGGGTTCTTGCGGGAGCTTTCTGCCACGGCGGTCGAGCGGCCTCAGGAAGTGCCACAGGGAGCGTAGCGCCCTCTCGTGAGCGCCGGGCATTCGGGCCAGGGGTCTTGAGTCGGGAATACGGAATGACAGGGGTACGGTGCAATGAGAGTTGTGTTCTTGGAAGACGTGGAGGGGGTTGCTCAGGGCGGCGACGTGAAGGAGGTCAAGAGAGGGTTTGCTCGCAACTACCTGATACCCAAGGGGCTGGCGACGCTGGCTACAAGGGACGCATCGCAGCGTATTGGGCGTCTGAAACGGCAAGCTGGCACCGAAAGACTCAAGAGGCTGGCCGATATGAAGGCCCTCTCCGAGGAACTGAACGGCGCGCAGGTGAATGTCGAGATGAGGGCCGGGGCCAGCGGGCGCCTGTACGGCTCCGTGACAAGCGCCATCGTTGCGGAAGAGTTGTCGAAGATGATGGAGCGGGAGATTGACCGCAGGACCGTTGAGATCGCGGAGCCAATCCGCCAGGTTGGGATGTATGAGGTCGGCGTCCGACTTCACGCAGAGGTAGACACGAGCATCAAGCTCCTGGTATACCCGCTGGGCTCTGATCCCGAGACCTTCCTCTCCGAAGGCAAGGAGTCAGAAGAGGATGACGCGGCGCCAAGAGCCGAGGAAGCGGAGGATGTCGCCGCCGAAGCCCCAGCAGTTGCCGACGATGCCAAAGAAGCGTCTGAGGGGGAGTAGGCCGCCCGAGATGCGGCACAGACCATTGACCTGTTGACGCGAGTGGTCGTAGACCGGACACGATAGGGAGCGCCGGGGCTGCTAGTAGTCCATCAGCGCAGTTGTGATAAGCCTCAGCCTCGCTTTCGCGCCTCCCCGATTGGGCGAACACACAGGTTCGCCCCTACCACGAAGCATTGCCTGAATGCCCCGGGGGATTTTCAGGTGCGTCTTGGCAGTCGAAGGCTCCTTCTTGCGCACCCAGCAGCGCTCCTTGGCTTCCATGGAGACGCCCCTAACCCCGAATGGTCAGGGTCGATGAGCATAGCGTCGTCGGACCAGACCCTCCCCATATGCATATCTGTCACAGGGCCCTTCCGCAGTGCAAACGCCGGTAACGACCCCGGGAAGACCGTTCACCGCAGCCCTGCCACTCGGACAAGTTGAGCACGACGCCCTTCAGATCGTTCGGCGCCCACCATGCCCCGGCGCATTCTGAAGGACGCAAAGGCATTCGAGGATAGCCGCAGTTGTATCCTGACCGACTCCTGCCCCATGACCGGGACGCCGAAGAGGCCGTCATCGGCTCTGTGCTGATAGACGATGAGGCGTTGCTCCAGGTCACGTCGTTTCTGAAGGAGAGCGACTTCTACCTGGCGAAGACCCGGTGGTGCTACGAGGCGTGCCTCTCCCTGTTCGAGAGGAGAGAGGCCATGAACCAGGTTTCGGTGGCCCACGAGCTATCGCTGCATGACAGGCTGGAGGAGGTAGGGGGTGCCGCGTATCTCGCCTATGTGGTGAGCTCGGTGCCCACGTCCGTACACGTCGAGTACTACGGGCGGATAGTCCAGCGCACGTCGGTTATGCGGCGGCTCATCGAAGCGGCGCAACACATCGCGACCATCGGCTACGAGGGCGACGCCGACACCGAGGCGGCGTTGGCCCGGGCGGAGGACCTCCTGTTTCGTGTGCGCGCAGGCCGCGGCACGCGAGACTTCGTGCATATCCGGGAGATCCTGGATACGTACATGGAGGAGACCGCAGCCATTGAGCTGGGGGCCGACCTACACCTGGCGCCCATACCGACAGGATTTTCGGACATCGACAAGCTCCTGGGCGGTGGACTCCAGCGATCGGACATGGTGGTGCTCGCCTCACGTCCAAGCCTGGGAAAGAGCACCCTGGCGCTCAACATTGCTCGCCACGCAGCGGAGCAGGGATCCAACGTGGGGATTTTCAGCCTTGAGATGAGCGCGGAACAGATCGGGATCCGGCTCTTGTCCAGCGAGGCCAACGTGGACAGCCACCGCATGCGCCTGGGGATGATCAGCGAGGCGGAGCACAAGAGGGTGATGGACGCGATAGGCACGCTCTCGGAGCTGCCGATCTATGTGGATGACACCCCGGTGCAGGGGATTGTGGAAATGCGCGGCAAGGCGCGCAGGCTACAGACCGAGCGCGGGTGTGACCTTCTGATCGTCGACTATCTTCAGCTCATAAGCGGGACCAGTCGGAGAAGCGACAACCGCGTCCAGGAGATGGGGGAGATCTCCCGTTCCCTCAAGGGCATGGCGCGCGACCTGGACGTGCCGGTGCTGGCGTGCTCCCAGTTGAGCCGTGCTGTAGAGCAAAGGCCCTCCCACCGCCCGATCCTCTCGGACTTGCGCGAGAGCGGCAGTATCGAGCAAGACGCCGACGTGGTCGCGTTCATCTATCGCGAGGACAAGTACATCACTCGGGAAGACTGGGAGAAGCGCAATCCCACTGAGCCGTACCCGGAGAGCCTGGCGGAGATCATCGTCGAGAAACACAGGAACGGGCCGACGGGCATTGTGCCGCTCTACTTCCGCAGCGACGTTGTCCGCTTCGAGAACCTGGCCCAGCCGTCGCGTACCAGGGAGTTCGCGTAGAATGGCCTTCACCGGCTTTCCTCGCAAGGTCCGCTTCACGCCGGTCCCCAACCCACTGTTCGGCCCGCTGATCGAGCAGATAGACGACCTGGGTGAGCTGAAGTGCACCCTTCGCCTCATCTGGCTCCTGCACCAGAAGAAGGGCGATCCCAGGTATGTCTCCCAATCGAAGCTGCTCGCCGACCGAGTTCTGTTGAAGGCGCTTGCAGGCGGAGACGCCGACCCCCGCTCAGAGATCGAACGGTCCCTGACGCTGGTGGTCCGGCGGGGTACCTTCGTGACCGCAACCGTCGAACAGAAGGGCGTCCGAGAACACCTGTACACGCTGAACACGGAGGCCGGTAGAAGGGCGCTGGCCCAACTCCCGGCGGGCGGGCCTCGCGATGAGGAGGTATCCAGTGCAGAGCCGTCGGAAGGGGTGGCGGAGCGTCCGAATATCTTCCGGATGTACGAGGACAACATCGGTATGCTGAGTCCGATGATCGCCGAAGAACTGAAGGAAGCGGAGGATGCGTACCCGCCGATCTGGATCGAGGACGCGTTTCGGCGTGCGGTGAGCAGCAACAAGCGAAGCTGGAGATACATCGCCGCAATACTGGAGCGGTGGGAGCGAGAAGGTAGGGACGATGGAGGAACTGTCAGAGGTCCTAAGAAGGCTGGCTACTACTAGGAGTACGACCGATGGCGGTCAGCCGCCTCAAGAGGTGGATGAAGCCGGCGGTCCCACTGACTCCTGTGAGGTCTGCGGGGGGCGCGGGTGGATCACGCGGGACGTACCCGTCGGGCACCGCGAGTTCGGGCGCCTGCTGCCATGCGAGTGTCAGAAAGGCCGGCTGGAGGAGGAGCAGCACGACAGACTGCGCCGGTACAGCAACCTGGGGCACCTCACACGGTTCACGTTCGGTACCTTGAAGCCCGAGGGACTAAGGCAAGACGAGCAGAGCCAAGGGCGGTTCAGGAATGCGTACAAGGCGGCCCTGGAGTACGCCGACAATCCAAAGGGCTGGCTCGTGTTTGTGGGCCCCAATGGCTCGGGCAAGACGCATCTGGCTGCGGCCATCGCCAACCGCTGCATTGACCAGAACAGAGTGGTCTTCTTCTCGCACGTCCCTGACCTCCTCGACCATCTGCGCGGCAGCTTCGCCCCCAACAGCGAGGTGGCCTACAGCGATCTGTTCGACGACGTGAGAAACACACCGGTGCTGATACTGGACGGCCTCGGCAGTCATAGCACGACTCCGTGGGCGGAGGAGAAGCTGAGGCAGATCATCAATCATCGCTACAACGCCGAGATGCCGACGGTCGTGACGACCGCCGCAGAGGTCGGCGAGCTGGACCCGTACATAGGCAGCCGGCTCCGGAGCGAGGGTATCAGCTCGATCATCGAGGTGCAGGAGCGAGACCCCGGGCCAGTTCACCGCTTGGGGCGCATTCTTCCGGAGATGCTGCGAAGCATGACCTTCGAGAGCTTCGACGTGCGTGGCAGCAACCTGACCGATAGCCAGAGGCAGAGCCTCGAAGCGGCGTACCAGGCCGCCCGATCCTTCGCGTCTCACCCAGATGGTTGGCTCACTCTGTTCAGTGACGCTACGGGCGTCGGCAAGACTCATCTGGCCATCGCCATCGCCGTGGAACAGACCAAGAAGGGGCGCCCAGTCTTCTACGCGTTCGTGCCAGAGCTCCTGGACCACCTCAGGTACACCTTCACGCCTGAAAGCCCTGTCACCTATGACCGCTTGTTCGACGAGGTCAAGAACACACCGCTGCTTATCCTGGACGATCTGGGGCGGGAGCATAGCAGCCCCTGGGCCGAAGAGAAGCTGTACCAGATCATCGTGCACAGACATGGTGCCCGGCTGCCGACGGTCGTCACCAGTGCGATGGATTTCACTCAGGAAACTGGCCCCATCAGCTCGCGTATTCAGGACTCCCTCGTAGGGACCCTCATCAAGATCGAGGCCAACGACTACCGCAGAAAGGGGCGTCCGAAAAGCAGGAGGTAGCAAATAGGGCTTCCAGTTGTCCGTGAAGTGGATCGTATGACAGACGTAGACATGGAGCGAATAAGGTCACGGTGTGCCTTATGATCTACGAAGGCTCTTGGCAGAGTGATCACCCTCACCTCAGTCCTCTCCCTCAAGGGAGAGGAAGTGAGGAATTGCCATCGCTCAACTAGCACCAGCGGTCAGTCGCTACCGGCGACGGGCCGGTGGAAAGACCACGGCCGAAGCGACTGACACTTGCCGCGCATCGTAGCGAAACGCCTACCGTCCTGCATACGGACAAAGACGGCGAACTCGTCGTTCCGGACAACCCGTTGGACCGAGGCCTGGCAATGTTGCTGTTGCTCTCCCTATTCCGCCCTTCGACTCTGGAAGCATGATCATACGACTAGCAGAACCAGATGACGCTGACAGGTTGCTGCCGTTGGCAACGCAACTGGCCATCTCGTTCTGCGTTGTGCCCGCTGCGTTCCGAGAGTCCTTTGATCAGTCGCTCCATGACGAAAGCTGCATCGTCTTGGTCGCCGAGGAAGGTTCCTCGCTTCTGGGCTATCTCCTGGGTTTTGATCACTTTGCGTTCTTCGCGAACGGCCGAGTGTCCGGCGTTGAGGAAGTCTTTGTCGTCGCGCAGCACCGCCGCCAAGGGATTGGCAAAGCGCTCATGCGCGACTTCGAGGAATGGGCAGAATCACGGTCATCAGCCCAGGTCGTTGTCTGCACACGGCGTGCTGGCGAGTTCTACTCCGCACTCGGATACGAAGAGACAGCAACCTGTTTCAGGAGTGTGTTGAAAAGCGAAGCCTAACCAGAGGTCAGAGGCGACTCGCAATAGCTCGCGCCTCAAGGCAATCGTTGGACGACCTAACACGACTCAACTATTGAAGGGCGTACGGTATACTACATGTAGAGAGCCTCTCAGAAGACAGAGAGGCGAACGAGAATGACAATTCATCGAAAGCGCAATCTGAAGCCAAAGGTGATTTGCACATGTCCGCAAGCTTGGAACACGATTCAGCCCGCGCTCTCAATCCGTATCAGTTGGATTTCCTCACACTCGTCAACCAGATTCGACAGAACCACTTGGGCCTGATTGATGAACCCCTACGGAGTGTGCCAACAGACGTCTTCGACCGTGACGTAGAAGACACCCTAAGGAGGCTTGCTTCGACGTGCAACCGAGTCACCTTCTTTATGACTGTGTCCAAGTTCATCTCAAAGCTAAACGACGCACACACATATCTCTGGCCATCTCGAAGTCTCGACTGGGGCCCAACTCTCCCGATCGACTTCATATGGGTTGGGAATGCTCTTCATGTAGTCCAAAGTCGAATGAGTGGGAACGAGCAGTTGCTTTACTCCCGAGTCGTCTCCTTCAACGGTCTTCCTCTCAGCGAGTTCGAAGATAAGGTCAATCAGTACTTGAGCTCGGACAGAAACAACACCTACTACCTGAGGCGTTACCCGGAAGGGAATACCACTCTGATGGTCCGTGGCGCCCTGTTCCGTGAGATCGGTTACGACCAAGACTATGTGGATATCGTATACGAGAAGGGCGGAGTGAAGGGAGAGGCACGTGTGCCATTCGAGAAAGGCGATGCCCTGCCGCCGGTTAGTCTCTGTCGAAACGACGTTACTCGGCTTCGCAGCGGGAACCACTGGCAAGTTCTCGCAGAGGAAGGAGCGATCTATCTACAACTCAACAGCCTTCCGACGAGGTACGACTCCCAGCTGTTTGACGAGGTTTTCTCGACGGCTCATCGAGATGGACTCCGGAGCCTAATCCTCGACTTGCGAAACAACCGTGGTGGCTGGGGCGGGTGGAACGACCAGTTCCTTCGCTATGTTGTTGTACGTAGGACAGCATTACTCGTGTTCAAGGGATGGCAACGGAAAGGGAACCAGAACGTGCCTGAACGGGATGGCTATGTCGTCGTGGAGCCGCTTCGTAGAATCCCACCTTTCAGGGGGCAGATCTACGGTTTAGTTGGTCCAGACACCTGGAGCTCAGCGACATTCTTTGCCGTTGCCATCAAAGACAATGGACTCGGTCTGCTCGTTGGCCAACACTGCGGGAGCAACTCTTTGCGTTACGGCCATACCTACTCGACTGATTTGCCCAACACAGAGTTCCGATTCATTTCATCGTGTAGAGTATGGGAACGAGCGCTTCCCGGGATGCTGGCCAGTGAGGAGTTCATCACCCCTCACGTCAACATAACGTACACTCTTGATGATGTTGTTACCCAGAGGGATCCAGTCTTCGACTATGTTAGGAACCGGATTGGAGGCGGACTTTCTTCAATCAATAACAAAGAGGCAAATGATAAGGCCGTCTAGCAAATCAATGAACCGGATGTCGCACTCGCTGCGCTCCTACAAGACCGGTTATCTGCAACGTAGCCGGCACACCACGACCGGTGGCCCGCTGACGCGGCCGGACGACGACTCAAGAGAGAGCTTCGTAGGCCCTGCGTATCGTCGCGGCGATATCATCCAGCTCGCCGCGAGGGGGCTTCGCCAACGAATCAACAAGAATCCTGAAGGAATCGCCTTTGAATCTGGGTATCACGTGCATGTGCAGGTGAAAGACGTCCTGAAACGCCGCCTCGCCGTCGGCCAGAAACAGGTTAGTGCCTTCACACGTGACGCCTGAGTTTCGAATCGCTCGCTCCACCCGCATCGTGACCTTGAATAGATGGGCGCCGGTATGCTCGTCCATGTCTGCCATGAACGGCACGTGCTTCCTGGGGATCACCATCACGTGTCCACGGTTGACGGGCTCAATGGTCATTATGGCGACGACAACCTCATCTTCGTACACCATGCTCGCGGGTGATTCGCCCGCTACGATGTCACAGAAAACGCATTGACTCATGTCACGCAAGACCTCCTAGCCCGACTCTCTGCGCCCTCTGGCAGGTGGGATTCGTGCTCGGCGCTGGTTGTTTGACAGAGCGTAGCGCAAAGGCCCGAAGAACGCAAAGGTAGAAAGGCCATCCCTCCTGTGTCAGTTTGGTGAATGGCAGCCGAGGAACCCTTCGACAAGCTCAGGGCGAACGGGCAGGCAGGGTCTCCTCCGTTCGTGGTGAGTTAGTCGAACCACGAGCGCCCTGGAAGGCGACACACCGATCGATTTCGAGCAAGCTCAAGACCATCAGACGCATGTCCTGCGCCAGGATTCCAGCTACGTCCCCTTGTGACCGCAGGCGGCGCGCGATAGACTGTGGCGCATGCAGCCGAGGACTGGGGCCTCGCCGCGCTCACAATCCAGACCGTACCGAGGGCAGATATGAAGATCGCCGTGTTGAGAGGCCCAAGGGACCTTCGAATCGAAGAGCAACCGTTGGACACCGAGAACCTGAAGCCGGACGAGGTCTGGGTGGAGACCGAGATCACCGCCTTCAAGATAGGCACCGACCGGGGCAACTACGAGGGCGCCGAGCAGGTCCCCGGCGCACCGGATTTCCCTCGGCGGGTCGGCGACAGCAACCTGGGAGTCGTACGCGGCGTCGGGAGCGGCGTTACGCGCTTCAAGGTGGGAGACCGGGTGGTCTCCAGGGCGTCTCATCAGTCCGAGTACGTGTCCAGCGTGGCGAAGCCGATTGTCAAGGCGCCCGATGGGGTGGACTCAGAGGACGCGGTGTGGGCGCATCTGTACACGTTGAGCAGCCTGTGCTATCGCAAGGCCAACTTCCAGCCCGGCGAGAACGTCGCCGTCGTCGGGTTGGGGGTCCTGGGGTTGGGCGCGGTCGCGCTGGGACCGCTATTCGGCGCCAGGGTCGTTGGCCTCGGCAACAGCCATATCCGAAACGAGATGGCCCAACGGATGGGCGCTCACGCGGCATATCTCTCTGACGACCCCGAGCTGGAGGCGAAGCTGGACGAGTTCACAGGAGGCGCCGGAATAGACCTGGCAATCTTGACAGCGAATCCATGGCCCGCCTACCGCACGTCCGTGGAGATCGTGCGGCAAAACGGGCGCGTGTCGATAGTCAGCCTCCTGGGTCGCGGCGAGCAGCCACTCGATTTCAACCCCCTCGCGATGAAGTGGTTCTATCTGAAGGGGATCTCGTTGATCGCCGTCAACGGCTCGGCCGGCTACCTCTACCCTTCGGCGACGGAGGAACGGTTCTCCTGGGACCGGGCAAGTGAACACGTCCTGTCGTTGATGGCGGACGGGAAGCTCGAACCCAAGAGGCTAAACACTCATCGATTCCACTACACTAAGATGACAGAAGCGTACGAGATGGCCTACCGACGCGAGAAGTCGATGCTGGGGGTGATCTTCGAGTGGCGGTGATGATGGGCCCGACTCGCCAGACTCGCGTACCGGTCCGGCGGTGGGATGTCGTTCATTGAGAGTGAGGGCGGTCACGCAGGACCGCCCCTACAGCACGTGCGCGAGGGATACAGGGCGGTCGCGCAGGACCGCCCCTACAGCAAGTGCGCTGCGGTTGGCGCCAATCGTACGGGCTGCCGGAGGCGCGCATAACGTTGCTGGCCGCAAACGGGAGTCCCCCGTTGCCTGGCCCAGTGAGCTTGTGACATGAGGTTGACGATACACCAGAAAACCGGAGGGCAGCCAATGAAAACAGATCCACGCGTCAGACGGTCCGTTGAGCTCTACGCCCGGGCCGAAGAACTTATCCCTGGGAAAACACAACTGATTAGTCGGCGCGCCAGCATGTTCGCGTACCCCGTCAGCCCGATCTACGCTGCGAGCGCGAAGGGCTCGCGGTTCGTGGACGTGGACGGCAACGAGTACATCGACTGGGTGAACGCGGTCACCGCGATAATCCTCGGGCACGCCGACGAGGCGGTCGACAACGCGGTCAAAGAGCAGATCGACCGGGGCAGCATCTACACCCTCAACAGCCCGATGGAGATCGAGCTGGCCGAGTTGCTGATCGAGACGATACCGAGCGCCGAGATGGTGCGGTACACGAAGGGCGGCGGCGAGGCATGTGCGGTCGCCGTGCGCATCGCGCGTGGGGCCACGGGCCGGGACAAGGTCCTTTTCTGCGGGTACCACGGGTGGCACGACTGGTACCAGTCGGCCAACTACCTGGTCGACCCGGTGTCCGGCGAGTTCCCATTCGCGGGCATCGACCCGACCGGGGTGCCCAGGGCACTCGCGGGTACGGCTCTTCCCTTCGCCTATGGCGACCTCGGTATGCTGGAGCGTCTGCTGGAGGAGAACCAAGGAGAGGTAGCGGCCATCATGATGGAGCCGCTTCGCAGCAGCCTGCCGGCGGCAGGGTACCTGGAAGGGGTCAAGGATCTGGCACACGCGCACAGGGCGGTCCTGATATTCGACGAGGTGTCTTGCGGGTGGCGCATCTCGCTGGGCGGTGCGCAGGAGTATCTCGGCGTCGTACCCGACATGTCTGTTTTCGCCAAGGCGATGTCCAACGGGTACCCGATGGGCTGTGTTGTGGGGTCGCGGGAGGCAATGGCGCCCGCCGGGCGGATGTTCGTCTCAAGCTCCTACTGGAGCGACAACATCGGGCTGGCCGCGTCGCTGACCACCATCAACGAGTTGAAGCGGCGGGATTCTACATCGAGGTTCAAAGAGATCGGGGAGAACGTCCGTGCGGCCCTCACCGAGGCCATCGACTCTGTAGGCATCGCCGCGCGAGTTACGGGTCTCCACACGCAGCCGACGCTGGAGATCGATCTGCCTGACGAGTCGCTACGTCCAAAGGTGAACACGTTGTTCATCCAGGAGATGTCCCGACGGGGCGTGTACTGCCCCACGGCCTTCAAGGCCACACTGGCCCATACGGAGGAGGACACGCGCGTGACCGGCGAGGCCGCCGCGGAGTCGCTGAGGGTAGTCATGTCGGGCCTCGAAGGAAACCTGGACGACCTGCTGGACGCCGAGGTCAAGAAGGAGCCGTTTCGGCGGCTCGTACGATAGCACGTCTGCTCAGCAGCCCCGCCCTTTGGCGTGTGCTACGGGCGGCGCACGGGGGGTCGGGGGACCCCCTCATCCTAGCCTTCTCCCCAAGGGGAGAAGGGACGAGAGGTGTGCTCCCTGTCGTCTTCTGCGATGGTGGACGTGGCGTGCGCTGCGGGGCGCGCATTTGGGGGGTAGGGGGACGCCCTCATTCCTTCGGCAAGCTCTCCGACAGGGTCGAGAGTCTCGATGACCGTCCCGATACGCCCCGACCCATCGGGGCTATCGGGATCCTCGACTTGTCGGGAAAGGATCATCGGACAGGACGGGCCTGGCCTTCTCCCCAAGGGGAGAAGGGACAAGAGGTGTGTGCTCGTTGTCGTCTTCTATGATGGCGGGGAATCGGCACGGGAGATACTGAGGGAGCCGCCCTGGGTGACAAACAACCCCGACCGAGAGCGGCAAAGGGAGACGCCCCAGCGGGGCGTCTCTACGTCACGCCGTTCCCCACCGCGACCACTCGGTTGAGCCTTGACACGCCGCTGGGAGCGGTGTATTGGTCAGCTAATCTCTCTGTCCACGCGCTCTATGCTGTTGGCCCTGCCGGTGGACGGGTCTATGTCGACCAGGACGCTGTTGAAACGTACGGGTCCCCCCGTAGCGACATCGAGGCGCCGAGGGATCTGCACCAGGAAGCGGTCCAACACGTCTTCGGTCTTGGCGCCGAGAATCGAGTTCAGCGGACCCACCATGCCTACGTCGGTGACGAAGGCCGTGCCCTTGGGAAGCACGCGCGCGTCAGACGTCGGCACGTGGGTATGGGTGCCGACCACCACGCTCACCCGCCCGTCGAGGTACCAGGCCAGCGCGGCCTTCTCAGAGGTTGCCTCGGCGTGCATGTCCACTATGATGACGGCAGGGCGGGCACTCAGGTCTTCCAGCAGGCGGTCGATCGCTGCGAAGGGACAATCGAACGTACCCAGAAACACGCGGCCAATGAGATTGACCACGAGTGCGCCGCCTGAGCTGACGTGGCCGCGCCCGGGCGCGCCTGAGGGGTAGTTCAGCGGCCTCAGAATGGGTGCGCGGCCATCCAGGTGGGGGATGATCTCCTTCTGTTGCCAGATATGGTTGCCAGAGGTAATGACGTCTACCCCGGAGCAGAACAGCTCTCTGGCGGTGCCCGAGGTAAGACCGAGCCCGCCAGCGGCGTTTTCGCCATTTGCCACGACCAGGTCTAGGTCGAGTTCCTGGCGCAGAGAGGGAAGCAGCGCCTGAACGGCTCTCCTTCCCGGCCTACCTACGACATCCCCTACCATCAGAACACGCAAATCGTACCCTCAAAGAAGCGCTTGAAACGCGAAGGTTGCTCCAGGGAGTCGCTCGGCTTCGATGTTGGCGCTGACCGGCGCGTGTGCGAGCCTCGGACCCATACGCCGGACGCGTGTTTCGTAGGCTGAGCGGCGGTGGGCGGAGACCCTTGCTCTCATAGAAGCCGCTTCCCCGGACTACGTAGGGAAGCGGCTTCAGAATAGGCCACACGCTGCTGCCGAATGGCCTGGCCATCGAGGAACACCTACCTCGCGTATTCGACGGCCCGGCTTTCCCGAATGACGGTAACCTTTATTCGGCCGGGATAGGCAATCGTCTCCTCGATCTTCTTCACGATGTCTCTAGCCATCTGGTTGGCGGCCAGATCATCGACGGTCTGTGGCTTGACCATGATTCGGATCTCGCGTCCGGCTTGAATAGCGAAGCACTTCTCGACGCCTTCGAAGCCCCGTCCGACCTCTTCGAGGGCTTCAAGACGCTTGACGTAGTGTTCGACCGTATCTCTACGAGACCCCGGCCTTGCGGCGCTTATGGTGTCTGCGGCAGCGACGATGAAGGACTCCGGACTGCTGTGTTCATCGTCGTGATGCTCCCTGATTGTGGCGCATATCGTTTGTGAGATGTTGTTCTTAGCCGCTACGTCGGCCCCGATTTCGGCGTGAGGTCCGTCGACATCGTGGGTAAGGGCCTTGCCTATATCGTGGAGCAAGCCCCCTGCTTTCGCGACCTTCACGTTGGCGCCCATCTCGGCGGCGATCATGCCAGACAGGCGCGCCACCTCAATGCTATGCTGAAGAACGTTTTCGCCAAAGCTGAAGCGGTATTTCAGGTGCCCCAACAACTTGACTATCTCAGGATTGAGGCCACGGACGCCAATGTCCATGACGGCCTGCTCGCCCAGTTTCGTTATGGTGTCCTGTAGCTCCTTCTCAGTCTTGGCCACCGTCTCCTCGACCCGGGCCGGATGGATCCTGCCGTCTGCTATGAGCTTCCCGAGGGCCAGTCGGGCGACTTCCCTGCGGATTGGGTCAAAGCAAGACAGAGTAACGGCTTCGGGGGTGTCGTCTATGATGAGGTCGACGCCGGTGGCTTTCTCAATCGCTCGTATGTTCCGTCCTTCGCGGCCTATGAGACGACCTTTCATGTCGTCGCTTGGTAGGGGTACAGTGGTCAAGGTGACTTCGGAAACGACATCGGAGGCTAGCCGATACGTCGCAAGGGCAAGTATATCGCGCGCCTTTTCGTCGGCATCTGCCCTCGCCTGTTCCTCCAGGTATCGGTAGCGGACTGCCAACTCGTGCTGGATGTCTTCTTCGGCGCGCCGCATCAACTCCTCTTCGGCTTGGCCGACCGAAAGACCTGAGATCTCCTCCAGAAGCTGGACCTCTCGCAGTTTCATTTCCTCCAACTCTTGCTGACCGTCTGCGACGGTTTTCTCCCTCTTGGCAAGCTGCGTTTCTCGGCTGTCCAGGTTGCTGGAACGCCCTTCCAGGTTCTCCTCCCGGCTTGAGAGACGGCGTTCCGTTTGCTGCACCTCCGCGCGTCGCTCTCTAAGCTCAGCCTCTCTATCCGTGAGCTGCGCCTCCCCGGCGGAGCGAATCCTGAGAGCCTGTTCCTTTGCTTCAAGGAGGATTCTACGCTCCTCTTCTCTGGCGGCGTCCAGGATCTGCGAGGCGTCTTCCTTAGCTGCCTCGCGCCGCTTCCCGTACAGTAGCCTGCGACCAAAGTGAGCACCGAATGCACCTACACTGATTCCTACCAGGCCAACCAGGACAGTGAGCAACACAACGAATAGAGTATCCAATGCTACTCGCCCTCCTTGTTGAGAATCTGCCGCCCAGGCAGCCAGTCAACTCGACGCCGACAACCTCGAGATTCACCGTCACCCTCGCCCTCACCCACCTCTCCCGCATCAAGAAGGAGCTGGCTCGCGTGCAGGTTCAGCGCGCCCAGCGGCGGCGTCAGAGGGAGCAGAGCGAGATTCTGAACATCTCGCTGGCCGGCTACACGAACGCAGGCAAGAGCGCCCTGTTCAACCGCCTCACCGCTGCAGACGTCAGGGCCGCAGATCAGCTCTTCTCCACCCTGGATCCGACGACGCGCCGGGTGCATCTCCCGTTCGGGGTGTCCGCGGTTCTGAGCGACACCGTGGGCTTCGTCCGCAAACTTCCGCCGGTGCTCGTGGAGGCGTTCCAGACGACTCTCGAGGAGTTGCACCAGGCGGACCTTCTCCTCCATGTCGTGGACGCCAGCAGCAGCCACGGCGCCTTGAACCGCGTGCGTTTGAGCAGAAGGAAAACCGGGTATACAACGAGGAAGAAGGCCAGGAATGTCCAGGTGTGGAAGAGCATATAGTGGTTCTACTTTGTCAATCTCCGCACGCAGCGGAATCCGATAGCGTCGCGGCGGAAGCAGACGTCGGCGAATCCGGGCGCTTCGAAGTGGCGGGCCGACGAGCGACAGGTTTCGGCGCTGCTGTCCCAGTTTCCGCCGCGCAAGACCCGGTACCGCGCAGAGGTCGAGCCGTGAGGGTCGTCGCCCCGGGCCTTCTGATACCAGGCCTCATCGTAGTGGTC
>SDBU01004843.1_pt1 | contig 16321 bp, 16 predicted proteins | sample 2277071 | NCBI WGS metagenome assembly SDBU01 (sample SAMN10397929, study PRJNA504765) | marine sediment metagenome | isolation source: marine sediment core GS08_GC12, 126 cmbsf | place: Arctic Ocean: Gakkel Ridge, Loki's castle | collected 2008
ACCTATAAAACCCGGAATACTCTCAGTATCGTCTACTATAATAGGAATCAAAATATCAAATAAAAGTAGAGTTTGAAGAAGATAACCAGATATTATACCGTCAGTATCACCCGTTATATAGATATTATCCAACTCTCTCGGAAATTTGATATTGACTTGCTTATTTAAAGAATGTAGTTCTTCGATTATTTTTGGCAAGCTATCAAGCCTATCCAAATTATCGCTGGAATCCATTCTCTTAATAATTTCTATATCATCAAGTATTGACATCTGAATTTTACTCTATTTTAAGTTATGATCTTTTTATTCTATTTCCGTCCATAGATGTCATCAAATCTTTCAATATCATTTTCATCAAAATCCCCAAATGATATTTCTAATACTCTCCCCTTCTCCCCAAGGGATGAGAGTCGATGTTTAACATTCCTTGGGATTACAATTTCATCACCCGGTTTTGGCTCTAAAATTTTATCATCCAACTCTACTCTTAGTCCCTCATCAATAATAACCCAGAGTTCATTCCTTTTCTTGTGAGCTTGTTTGCTGAGTACCTGATTTGGATTTACCGTGATAATTTTAACAGTACATTTCTCATTATGAGCAAACCGTTTGAAAATACCCCATGGCCTGATATCCTTTATGATTCTTTTTCTAATATCATTCTCTCTTGAAATACTCACTGTGGTACCTCCAATATTAGTATAACTTACAATGAGAGAGTCCCTACTATTGGGATTAATTTTATATACTTTTTGAGGACAGGTCAACTGCTGTCGCACCAAAGAAAGGTTCGGTAACTTTCACGCCTCATAACCAAGCGTAGGACAATGAGGTAAAAATGGAACCTTTTAATCCCCGAGTTAACAATCCAAGCTATTGTGACCTTGACTGAACAGAATGCAATTCTGTCACATACTTGATTCCTTTTTCTTTGCCGGTCAATCTGAGGGCTCCCCTATAGATAACTCTAGACTTTGTATCTCTTAGTTAGGCTGTCAAACATACTGCCCTTGCAACTGAGGGTCTTAACTGAATACAGATTTCACAAGCTAGAGCTTATCCTTACCATATTTTTTTAAATCAACTTCGCTAGGAACTTGACTTTTTGTAGACTTTACTATACTATAATGGACAATTGTACTCCCTAGCGTTGATTAACGACGAAAAGGAGGTAACAATGGTACGTAAAGGGCCGACGGTTCTAATTGTTGATGATGAGGATGCAATCTGTGACCTTGTCTGCGATGGACTAACAGAGGAAGGGTATGTCTGTAACGTTGCTTCAAACGCGGATTACGCCCTTGCCAAATTGGAAAAGTACAGCTTCGACGTGGTTTTGCTGGACATCAAGCTGCCCGGGATGTCTGGTATGGACTTACTAAAGACGGTAGGGAAATGCTATCAGAGGACTGCGATTATCATGATAACCGCTGTGAATGACTTAGACACCGCTGTCGAGGCCATGAAGCTGGGCGCTTTAGATTACATCGTTAAGCCATTCACCCTCGAGAAGCTAAATGCCAGCATTGGCATAGTCTTAAACAATAGGAAGCCACTCTGCGCGGTTTATGATACAATCCCAGGCATGGTAGACACGGACTATGCTAAGAACGCTAAAGGTCGCTCACTCAGCGAAATAAACGCTATTGCTTATGGTGTCGATACCCAGGTTGACTATTTTGATTTCCATTCCAAGATAGTGACCGATAAAACTGTTAAGTTGGCTCGTTGGCTTGATCTGCCGGAGAAAGAAATCAATAAGTGGGCAGTTGCACGGGATGAACTTTATTCCGAGAGGGATAGGCGGATCAAATCTGCGTTAAGCAAACTTGAGCGAAATCCGTTGGCTCAGGTGATGTTGGGCCTCACTCGCTCAGTATGCCAGTTTCGAAAGTCCGGCGAGGAACAGAATTGAGGAGGCGTAGGTGACGGAACTCATGACTCTTAAAGAAGTGGCCAATTACTTGCGGGTCACCAAAAAGACGATATATAGATTGCTGGAGAGTCGTGGTATCCCGGCGACGAAGGTCGGACGTCAGTGGAGATTCGACAAAGCCTCAATTGATGTTTGGTTGCGTCAAAACTCGGGAGAGACAGCAGCCGATATTCTAGTCATCGACGACGATGAGACAATTTGCTCCCTCTTTAAGGATACTTTAGAGGAGGCAGGACATAAGGTAACAACGGTCAGCGATTCTTCTAAGGGACTGGAATTGGTGAAAGATCGGGAGTACGGCTTGGTTTTCCTTGACCTGAAGATGCCGGGAATGGATGGCGCTGAGCTCTTTAGACAAATAAGAGTGACCAAGCCCAAGTTACCGGTCACAATCATCACCGGGTACCCGGATAGTGATTTGATGATGAGAGCTCTGTCCCACGGCCCTTTAGGCGTTATGAGCAAGCCTTTCCGCGGGTCTGACATCCTGACTGCCGCCAACAACTATCTGCACCTCGTTATGCCGACTAGATAGCTTTCAGAAGGAGGGCTTTCCCCAACTAAAGATAAACTATTTCCGAAGGAGCGAGTGAGAACTAAGCGAGACTATTGACATGCAGCTAAATCAAGGCTATAGTTGTGGTAACTTGGCAATAACGGTCAGATATGGTGACCTGCAAAATCTAATCTTTAAGAAGGAGGTTGCATATGAAATCTCAGGCACTACAAGAGTTAGTCAAAAAAATCTTTGGCGATGAGGAAACTAAGCACAAGTTTTTGAAAGATCCGGCTAGTGTTCTTGCCCAGTTCACTCTAACAGAGCAAGAAAAAAAGGCGGTGTTGAATACGCATGCCAAGCTGGGATTGGTGACCTCTAATTCGCCGCAACTGGAAGCAGCTATCGCTCCTACCACTAATTGGTATAGTCTTCCCATTCCATAACTTCATACCATCGTCTTATTATGTGGCAAGAGAGACAGGCTGAGCTTCTCAGAGATGAGATAGAGCTAGTTCTGGCGTCTTTGCCTGATGTGGCCGGCTTATGCGATCTGGTTAAAGAACCTCTAACCAAGGCCAGGCGGGGGTTAGCCTTTGAAATTATGGACGACAGGCCTTGGCCTTTATTGCCTTTGATAGTGTGCGAGGCTATCTTTGGACATTATGAACATGCACTTCCGGCCGCCGCAGCCTTCCAGTTTCTTATGGCCGCCGGCGATGTCTTCGATGACATTGAGGACGCGGATTCCTCCGAGTCGCTATCGGCCAGATATGATTCTGCAGTGGCTAACAACGTAGCTACCACCCTTCTCATTTTGGCACAAAAAGCAATCACGCGGCTTGAGACAAGAGGCGTATCGGACTACATCATAGTCCGCGTCATGGATGTAGTTAACTCGCTATATACTATCGCCTGTGCCGGACAGCATCTGGACCTGTCTCTCCGCTCAGAGATGGCAGTTTCAGAAGATGTCTACCTTAGAGTCATAGACATGAAGTCAGCCTCTCAGGTTGAATGTGTCTGCCATATTGGGGCCTTGCTGGCTAATGCAAATCAAGAATTGATCGACAAATTCTCTACATTTGGTCATAATCTTGGCATGGCATCTCAAATCGCTAATGATATTCAGGGAATTACCCAGGGAAGCGACATCCTAAAGCGCAAAATAACACTGCCTTTAATCTACGCCTTAGCCCGAACAGATGGCGAGGTTCGCAATAAACTACAATTCACTTTCAGTAAACAATCTGAATACGTACCTGATTTCGTACAAATCAAGGATTTGTTGTTCCGCATTGGCGCCATCCACTACGCAACGATAAAGATGGAGATCTACAAACAACGCGCCCTGGATATCCTCTATGAAACAGAAGTGTCAGTAGCCAGTGTGGAACGGCTGAAGCTGTTTTTAAAATGAGCCCAACGGTGTTCGCATGAGCCACTCAGATAATATCTTCTACAGATTGCTCACAGACCGTGAGCAACTTAGAGTGGTCTTATTTTCTTTATTCGCTTTCTGTATTCTGGCTGTTTCCCTGATGTTCTTTGCCTTGAGCATAGGCAAGCCCTACATGGGGGTTACTCTTTCTATGAATGATCAAGGTTGGGCGGTCGGAATGGTAGACGCCAACGGACTAGCGATAAAATCTGGAGTAAGGGTAGGAGACAGGCCAGTAGAGGTTAATGGTCAGCCGGCAGAAACATTCCTGGAAAAATATAGAAAGCCTGGCCTAGTTTTTGGCATGTTAATAAGAGAGCTAACCGTTACGAATGACAGCGGACAATTGAAATCAGCGTCTCTCAAAGATAGCTCTCCATCTTGGCAATCTATAACTGAGCTGACAGCATTGTTCGTTGTCTCTCTCATATTCTGGGTAGCCGGGTTCTATGTTTATATCAAGAGACCGAGCAACATAGCCGCATTGCTACTGTGCCTCTGTGGGCTATCCTTCGGGTTAGCCCTCAGTGCACAAATGGCAGCAGAAAGGGCAATTCCCGCAGCACTACATCTTCAAGTTGCCGCCGCTGTCCTTGGCCCGTGGTTGCTCTTGCACTTTTTCCTCGTCCTGCCCGAGGAACGAATCTGGCTTCATAACAATCCACTGGTGTATCTAATCTATCTTCCGGCAGCTATAACACTGGTACTTTACCCTCTAATCGGCTACGCTGATGGCCAACCTCTCTCAGGGTTTCGCACTATCCGGCTGCTTGAATATGGAGCAGGATTTCTAGCGGTGGCCGGCGTGGCAGCATTCAACTACTTCCGCGCTGTTTCTCCCAGAACGCGACAGCAAATGAAGATTGTCTTAATTAGTTGTCTTGGGGCTGTAGTTCCTTTCCTGGTTCTCAGTATTCTCCCGGCGACAATACAAAACCTCATACCATCGGGATTCAATATTCTGTTCATCGGGTTCATACCGTTGGGGATGGGGTACGCCGTGGTCACCCAAAAGCTAATGGATATAGATGTATTTATCAGACGTGGTGTTATATACGGCCTGATCACATTAGTAATGGCGGCCATCTTGTCAGTCGCCATTCTTCTTGCTGTGCCCCTCCGGGAGTATTTGGGGGTTCTGGAGGAAATTCTTATAGCTCTAGCGCTAGGTGGCATCGCCACTGCTCTTTTCGGTCCCACCAAAAAAGGGATTGAGACCCTGGTAGACAGACTCTTCTACAAAGACAGATATGATTACCGCCAGATAATCCAAAGTCTGAGTACCTCTTTGAACTTGCTAAAGGACTTTATCGACATGTCGCGTCTCGTAGTTGGCACTACGGTTAATACACTGAACTTGGCTGGAGGTTGTCTGTTTATCAGGACAATGTCCAGTTCTCTTAACGTCGGCGCAGCGCAAGGCACATTTGCTGAGATGGGCAAGCAGGGGCAGCTATTGACGTTGATATCTCAGCGGAGCCGCTTGATAGAATTTCCCAATTCAGCATCAACCGCCTGTTTAGATCTCGCCTTCTTAATCCCTCTCATAGCAGGGGAGAAAGAGGTCGGCATTCTTTGCCTATCACAAAAGGTTTCAAGGCAAGATTTCTCATCTAACGACATATATCTGCTACAAGGGATAGCTTCCGTGGCCGCTATAGTATTACATAGCGCTATGCTCATCCGTGACGTCAGCATGCGGGATACCTTCGTCTCGGTTGCTTCTCACGAACTCCGCACACCGCTAACCTCTATTTTGGGCTATGCTGACCTTCTGCTGCGTCGAGATCCCCCCGATGTTACTAGAAAGCGGTGGCTAAAGAACATTTTTGATAACAGCCAGAGAGTTAGCACCATGGTGGACGACCTGTTGAACGTCAGCCGCATTCAGTCCGGCAAGACCAGTATTAAGTTAGAGGTGGTGAGGTTGTCCGATGTCCTTGAGGAGACATTGTCCTTGACCAGGGAAAGCACCAATAAGCATGAATTTGTTGTTGACATAGAATCTGACCTGCCTGACGTGCTCGTGGACCGCGACAAGTTCAGTCAGGTTGCAGGAAATCTACTTAGCAATGCTGTCAAGTACAGCCCTAATGGTGGGCGCATCACGCTCTCGGCTCACAACGACCAAGAGCGACATCGAATAGTGGTGAGCGTTACTGACGAGGGCATAGGAATAGGCCCAGCAGATAAAGATGTACTTTTCACGACCTTTCACCGGATACAGAGGCCCGAGACTCAGGGTATTAGAGGAAGCGGTCTGGGTCTTTATATTGCGAAAGAATGGACGGAAGCGATGGGAGGGAAGATCTGGTTGGAGAGCGAACTGAACAAAGGCTCGACCTTCTTTGTAGCAATTCCAACGCAGGATTCTGGTGGGACCGGCTGAAAGAGATTCACTTATTCGGGGGAACCATGACCAAGAAGATACTGTTAGTCGAAGACGAAGAAGATATTCTTGAACTACTCTCGGCAATATTCGACGATCTCAGAGATTATGGAATCCTCTGGGCCAGGGATGGCGAAGAGGCACTTAGGATTGCGCGAGCGGAGCATCCTGACATTATTCTATTGGATATCCAACTACCAAAACTGAATGGGTATGAGGTATGCAAGTCAGTTAAGTCAGACCCAGCTATGTCACACACTAAAGTACTAATACTGAGTGGCATGGCGCAGAACTCTGACCGGCTGAAAGCCCAGGAGGTGGGGGCGGATGGGTATATTGCCAAGCCTTTCAGTTCAATCGCATTGGTGGAGAAGGTGGAAGCACTGCTGGGGAGCAATTATCAGGGATAAATTCCTGCAGCAGCTGAGATGCAGTCTCACATCTGAGTAATAGATGTGAGACTCGTGACTACATTCCGTGGACAGACTCCCTTCAATAAACAAAGGCAAAGCTTTTAGAAAAGGTTTTAGTTCTACCTTTTGTTACACGCGGTCTACTTACTTGGATTTGTTCTACTGTCTAGCCAAGAGAAAATTCTAGCCTGTTTAATCGTATTTGTTAAACCCTGCGTTTTATACAAATTAAGCGCAAAATACTTAAAGAGGCAATCCTAGGAGTTACTCGCATTCCGGTAGTTCCCAGCATTGAGATATGTGACAGAACAAGCTTCTGTTCAGCAGTAGCAGTAGCTGTAACATATCCTCGAGAATTGTCACTTTAAGTTTTACCTGTTATCATTTCAGCGAAGAGAAAGCAAGATGCTACTATTTGGACATGCAGGGATTACACTCGGTACTGCAACACTTCTAGCCGGCGTGCTGGGAAGCAGTTGTTACTGTAAAACTACCAGAAACGAAGCTATAGAATCCACCCCATATCACCCACAGGTCGTTCTAAACCGCAAGGCATCGTGGCTTACTTTCCTAGGAAGCCGCATAGATATCAGGCTCCTCCTTGTAGGCTCCCTTGTGCCCGACATCATTGATAAACCTGTAGGGCAGTGCTTCTTTAGGCAAACCTTCAGTAATGGTAGGATATTTTGCCATACGCTTCTTTTTCTCATCTTGGTGACTGTTGCTGGAATCTATCTCTACAGGCATTATAGCAAAACTTGGCTCCTCGCTTTTTCATTCGGCACACTTACACATCTCATCTTTGACCAAATGTGGCATATTCCTCAGACACTATTCTGGCCGCTACTAGGTCTTACCTTTGAGAGGGTAGATATCAGTAATTGGATACCAAACATATTTCATGCCTTGCTCACAGACCCTGCGGTGTATCTACCAGAGCTAGTGGGAGCAGGAATACTCATCTGGTTTGCGTGGCTGTTACTCCGTAGGAGGAAAATCTACTCATTCATCAAATACGGACAAGTTCAGTGATTATCTTGACTCAAGGCTATGCACTTGTTTCTAAATCACACATTACGGGATATCGTTCAATGTAAAACCAAGCCACTTGCTCGAGGTTAAGCTATGATTGGGCAACCCGATAGAAGTGTCTTTTCACAATAGCTCCAACTGGTAGCTATTGCTATTAACTGTAGTCTAGTTCTCTATAAGCAAATCTATTCTTGTTAGACAAAGGGAAGTAATTTATAATTTGTCAAGCCGGAGCGTGGCTGAGGCCAATGTCCGAGTTGGTCGGTCCTTTGATAATTGGTAAAAATCAACGGGAAGATCCAAAAATATTATTGGTCGAGATAGCTAAGCACCATAGAGACCAGCTTCCAGTTTGGCCCTTTGTTGAATTTGAGGCCTGTGGACATCATGGTTCATGTTGCAAGGCACTGCCCGCTCCGGAATTTTGTAGAAGGAGGAGCAAGTGGAAAATCACCATCATAAACTATATGTGGGTATCGATGTCCATCGCCATAGTCATAGAGTAGCCATTGTGCCCGCCACACTATTGCACCATTACAAGCCTGATTTGAAAGGGGCTAAGTTCTTGGATATCAAAAACAACGCTAGCGATTTTCAGAGGCTGAATACGGCTGTCAAGGAACACATCGTCTGCCCTGACGAAGTAGCTATTGCTGTAGACCATACGGGAGGGCACTACTCTGAGCCGCTAACGTATTACCTTCAAAGCATGCACTACAATGTTTGCCATTTAGAGACGAAAGGGGTTAAGGCAGTAAGGGAGCGCCTTCTTGATGAGGAGAATAAAAGCGATAACATTGACGCCATTAGCACAGCTTATCTACTTTATCTCAAAGATGTTCATGGGTTGTCTTTTCGTATCTCAGCAGTGACACCTGAGTTCGGATGTAAGGCATCGGTACTACGCTGCTTAATCCTCCAAAGGCAGCAATATAACAAGCTAGCTACACAGGTCACCAACAGACTTCATCAGTTCTTGTTAGCTGTATTCCCTGAAGCCGAAGCAAATTATTTTAAAAAGATGCTGAAAATAGTACCCTATTACCCTACACCTCAAGACATACTCAGCAGCCATGATTTGGACGATATAAAGAATATAAACCACAAGGACAAGCAGAATATCATGTCACTTGCAGGTCAGACCGTTGGTGTTCCGAGTGAGTTTTATCGAGAGCTTATAAGGGACTTGAGCCAGCAAAGAAATGAGGCTATAGCCAAGCGTGAGGCTATCACCAATCTAATTGAGAAGGAAGTTACTACTCATCCCTATGGGCTTATCTTACTTTCGTTTCCGTACTTTGGGGCAATTGCTGCTGCTACCGTCATAGGTACGGTCACAAATATTGATAGATGGCCAAATAAGAAGAAACTCAAGAAGGCATTGGGTGTATACAGCACGCTTAAACAGTCAGGTAGCTCTACTGGTAAGGGACGCATGGGTAGAGAAGGTAGCAGGCATGCTCGAAGAGTATTGTTTCAGGTAGTCCTCAGGTGTATTCGAAGTAGAACACGAGACAATGATTCTAAGGACTATTACCTCCGTCAGGTAGCAAGGGGGAAGCCCAAATTAAAAGCGGTGGTCTCAACTATGGGCAAGATGGCTGAGATTATCTACTATTGCCTCAAGAATGGAGAATGCTACCAGTATCAAGGGAAGTATCGCGCCGCTTGATAGGGGTGGGTTCTCTATCTAATTATTGGTAACTGAATATGTAATGGGCAGAACATGGGCACTGGGTAGACTTTTATGCTACTTCCTCATCTTTGAGATACTTAGACATAGGGCCATGAATCTTCCCATTCGTCGCTAATATTTCATTCCTATCGCTACCAATATGGAATGGTTCTCCCTTAAAGTCAGTAACTTTGCCGCCTGCCTCAGCTACAATAAGAGTCCCTGCGGCATAATCCCATAACTCGTTTCCGGCCACGAAATACCCGTCGTATCTACCACAGGCTACATTACACAGAGACAGTGCTGTCGAACCGTCACGTCTGACTGCCTGACTGTCTCTCGCTAAGCGTATAAAATATTTCAGACTTCTATTAAAGGCTTCTGAATCACGGTCATAAGGAAATCCCATTCCTAATAGACTTTTGTCCAGACTTTTAGTCTTTGAGACTTGTATTTGTCGTTTATTTAGATAAGCACCATTGCTCTTTATAGCGGTAAACATATCATCTGCTACGGGGTTATATACCACCCCAAGAACCAAATCTTTCCCCTGTGATAGGGCTATGGATACTCCAAAATACCTGCGTTTGTGTATAAAGTTTATCGTTCCATCTAAGGGGTCAATAATCCACGTATAATCAGAAAACACATCTTTTCCCCCTCCCTCTTCAGCGATAAAGCCATGCCCAGGGAAAGCTTTACCGATTATGCCCAAAATAATGTCCTCAGCTTCTGTATCCACCTGTGAAAACGGATTATTATGACCTTCTCCTTTATAACCAACCTCTATTTCCCCATCTAGCTTATTCAATAAAAACCTACCAGCTTGTAAAGCCGCCCTTTTGGCCACATTAAAAAATCTATCCAATCCGGTCACGCTCTCTCCTGTATTTCTGATTCTCAACGTCTGTAAATTCAATATTTCAGGTATTTATTTTTATTCACACAGGCATCCTCTAGCTTTGTCGAATGGGAGACGAGACTCGAATGCCTGACCTCCTCTATGGAAAGTCAAGATTTCCTGATTCAATATTCATAAGTCTGCGGTTTTTCAACACTACAATACCCTCATTGAATTGCCGTTGCATATATTATATCTTAATCTGGTTCATCAGTATACTAATATTCACGAATATTTTAAGCGTTGTGATTATGTCTATTACTGACGCTGTTGTTTTAGAACAAACGTAGTGTGACCGAGAGTCATAATACATATAGGGATGGCCACTCCGGTGGAGGTAGATCATCATACGAAATATTTCTTAGCATAAACCGCTTAATTGATTGTAAATAAAACACTTGAGCCACAGCTAAACCCCTAACTCTCACTTCGTGCTCAGTTAAGGTCCATTAGCAACACTTTAAGCTCTATAAAAGCACTTTATATACTAAAAATGCTCGTAACCTAACACTTTTTGCCAGATAATAGTCTCATGCATGCTGTTTGCGTGCAAATATGCCTGATGGAGGGAATAATAAGCGAGAACTACAATATTACATGAGATGATTGGCACAGTAGCCAAATACTAGGAAGAGAAACACGACGAACAACTTAAAGAATTACGGGAATGGGAGAATAAAACAAAGGACTATGGACTAATAGCAAGGATAGTTGAGCTATACAACCAGAAGTATGGCCCCCTCCGTGTCATAAAAAGAAGCCAACAGGAAAAACGATAAAAAAGTGGTAATATTTAGTTTTCTAGAGACAGCAGTATAATAAGTTAGCTACGCAGTGTACTAATAGGCTTCACCAACTTCTACTTAATGTCTTCCGTGAGGGTGAAGCTAAATACTTTAGTAAATTGCTCAGGATAGTGTCCTATTATCCAGTTGAGGTAGCAAAACAAGCAGTTGTTCAACAGTAATAGAAGCCGTGATATAGCCCTCAGAGAATTGCCAGTTTGATCTTTGCCTGCTATCATTTGAGAGAAGTGAGGATAAGATGTTAGTGTTTGGACATGCAGGACTCACACTCGGTGTTTCAGCACTCTTAGCCGGCGCGCTGGGAAGCAGTCCTTCGTCTAAAACCAAGAGAAATGAAGCTATAGCGCCTCCCTCGCATTACTCTCAGGTCGTTTCAAACCGTAAAGCATCGTGGCTTACTTATTTAGGAAGCCGCATAGATATCAGGTTACTCCTCGTAGGATCCCTTTTGCCCGACATCATTGATAAACCTGTAGGGCACTTCTTCTTTAGGCAAACCTTCAACAACGGTAGGATATTTTGCCATACGCTTCTTTTTCTCGTCTTGGGGACTGTTGCCGGAATTTATCTTTATAGACATTACAGCAAAACTTGGCTGCTCGCTTTTTCATTCGGCACACTTACACATCTCGGCCTTGACCAAATGTGGCTTACTCCTCAGACTCTATTTTGGCCACTACTAGGTTTTACCTTTGAGAAGGCAGATGTCAGTAATTGGATACCGAATATATTTCATGCCTTGCTGACAGACCCTGCGGTGTATGTACCAGAGCTAGTGGGAGCAGGAATACTAATCCGGTTTGTGTGGCTATTACTCCGCAAGAGGAAAATGCACTCGTTCATCAAATACGGACAAGTTCAGTGATTGCTTTAGTTCAAGGCTAAGCACAGTTTTTCTGAACCACCCATTCTGGACTTTTATTCAAGGTAAATATCGCATTGGTTAGCAAGGTTGGATTTCCATCTATGTATTGACAAACTACACGTACATGTCTACGCCTGGTCGGTAGAACAAGACCAAGGAGAGGCATTTATGCTGCCTCTTCATCCCTCAAACACTTCAACCTGTCGTTGTGAATCTTCCCATTCGTTACTAACACTTCATTCCTATACATAATAATCATTTATACGACCCGGCATAGCTAGGAATACGGCAGATGTATGTAGGCCATATATGTGAGAGGCTAGCTGATAAGTAGGTTTACAGTGGAGGATTGATACTGATTCATGACTCTCGAGCTTTTAATAAATCTTAACCCACTTAGTGTGAGTTAGTTAGCCAGTGAATGATCTCCTTATAAGCCTCCATACTCTACTTAATTTCCCCTTCTTTTAGTAGGTAGACATACTCCCTAACCTGAAGTAGGTCAGGGTTATCACACTCCCCCCGACTATAAACAACAGAAATCCCATTTTCTCTCAGGAAGGTGGTGTCAACACAGCCTGATTCTAAATATTCATAGGCCTCCAGGTCTGTAGGCTTAGGGTAAGCGTGTATTCTGGAGAACACCCACTTTCCTGTGATGGCAACAAAGGCAGTGGCCTTCCACGGGTCGAGGATTGCCTTTTCATAGTCGCCGCTCACATTGTCCCTAATCCAAACGAAAGCCTCGTAGTCCTGCTTATCTATCATGTGGTAGTAAGGGATGCTTTGGCGAGCCGGAATAGACATTACTAGGGTAAAAACAATGAGAGCCAAGCACAACACTTTGCCTATATGCTGCGTAATAAAAGGCACCTTTAATTGGATGCCAATTCTTTCTGGTAGTCTGATCTCCTTTACCCACATCAAACCGGCTCCAGCCATAATACTCATCATCAGCATCATAAATGTTAGACCCCGCTCGTAGACTATTGAAACCCCGTAGTGCAAGGCAAAAAAGATGGCAAGCATTAGTGCCAAGGCAAGTAAACCCAATGTCAAACCGTAGCCTTTCCTATCGCCTCTTAGTGCTAGCTTTAAAGTACCCAGAAGGCAAAGTAGGAAAGTGGGGTAACCATAGGTTTCTATAATTCGTGGGAAGTCAATATACCATGAGAGAGGCGTTGGGGTAAGCAGGCTCTTCGCTGTAGGTAGCAACAAACTAAATATCCACGGAAAGAGTGCCAAAAAAGGGACAATCACGGCTAACGTTATTCCCATGCTGTGTTTGAAGTTACTCTTCAGATTTATTATGATGTACGGACCAAGGACAATTACCAGGCAAATGGCGGAAGGTGCGTGTATTGAAAGCAGGAAGCTAGTAAATACAAACACCACTAAATAAGCCCAAGCATTCCTGAAGTTGAAAACAACAAACAGGGTAAGGGGGATGAAGGGGAGCGCCATAGCCACCGGAACCAGAAAGGCAGGGCCGAGTATTCCTACGGTCGTTAGTATAAGGCACGTGAAGAGGGCAGCCTCCAGTCCGAAGCCTTCCCTATGAGCCAGGGCATAAACTGATAAAACAGTAATCATAAACATAACGCTAGGAAAGTATCTAAAAATAGTCAGCCAAGATAGGCCGCTAATCTGGTGGAATACACCCCAGAAAAGATGAAAGCCAGCCTCGAGATGAGGGTGCAAACCCTCAATTGCTTGCCCGAAAAAAGGGTTCACAGAGATAGCACTACCTGTTGTGAGTAGTGCTTTGGAGTAAGCAAGGTGAACCCATTCGTCTAGATGCACCGGATAAGGATAGTTCTGGTGTGGAATAAAGGCAACATAGAATGCCAGCGCTAGTATGGGCACTAGCTTGAAATAGTCCGATTTAGCTAACCGCCACATATTTTGCCAATTCATGGGCTAATCCATCCCGTTCACATTAGTCACCGTCACTGGCTATTGTAACCTATAGCAAACTATCCCTCAAGAAGGGAGAAAACATAGCTTGCCTGCTGATTCAATGCCTATTACTGCTGCTCCGATTTGCGCGGACTCTCAGAATAAGGGCTGCCATATCAGAGAGCGGTACGAGCTTGTCTGTCCAAGACGAGCCTGGTAATAGCCGAGTGTCTGGAGTAGCCCCTCTCTGAGAGTAAGTCGTGCCCGCCACCCTAGCTCTTCTTGTGCCTTTGTGGCATTGAGGCAGGTGTGGTAAACGTCTCCGATCCGATCTGGTGCATAGACGGGATTCCCGGAATAGTTAAGCAACTGAGCCAAGGTATTAAACATCTCTCTGTCAGAAGTCTCCACCCCAGTGCCAATATTATGGATAGCGTTGCCCCCATGCTCCATAGCTAGCAGGTTAGCTGTCACGACATCAGAAACATGAGTGTAATCCCGGGTCTTATCGCCAGAATCAAAGATAATTGGTTGCTCTCCTCTTAGCATCTGACCAGCGAAGATAGCCACCACCCCCGCTTCCCCACCAGGATTCTGCCTTGAACCATAAACATTAGCATATCTCAGCACCACGTAGTCAAGCCCGTATTGAAGACCATAAAGATAAAGGTAGTGCTCCATGGTATGCTTAGAAATCCCGTACTGTGAGATGGGATTTTTGGGGTGGTTCTCATCTACCGGCAGATAGTCTGGCTTTCCATAAACTGCTCCACCAGAGGAAGCGTATATAATCCTCTTTACCCCGAAGCGAACACAATTAAGAATGACATTAAGGCTGCCCAGAATGTTTTCCTAGGCATCGAACACGGGGTCATCCCCTGACCTAGCAATAACCGTCTGAGCTGCCTGATGGCTAACTATCTCCGGTTTTTCCTACTCAAAGACATCAGCAAGCTCGGCATCACAGATGCTCATCTTATAGAACTTGGCACCGAGATTGATATTCTCCAAGAATCCGGTGGTTAACTTATCCACGACCACCACCTGGTGACCCTGTTCAATCAGAACATCAACTATATGGGAGCCGATAAACCCAGCTCCTCCAGTAACTAGAACTTCCATTTCTTACTCCTTTACATTGATCCACAGATGTAAACTGTTATAGGCTTCAGTAGAGCCATCTTTATAGAGCAAGAACTCCACCTTCTGAGTCTCGCCGGTGTGCATGGGGGCGAAGCCAATTTCACCTTCCCATTTCTCACCCTGCTCCAAGGGGATGGCATTCAGGCGGGACACGTTCTGCCCGTTATAAGCGATGTTCACCGGCTGGCCGTCAATCTGGATGGAGACGGAATAGATAGTCTGCTGCTGTTCCTGGTTCACGATGCCCAGGATGACCCGGCCGGTAGTGCCGCTGACGGCGGTGGCAGCATCGCTGTACCACACGCTCACCACCCGGTTTGCTCTCAGTGTAAACTCAGCCGGATAATCAATTGCCTTGCCCTCTAAGCCCAAGATATAGAATTCGGTAAAGCGCTCCCCAACTTTAGGGGAAGAGACTGTATAAATAAGCACACCCACTGTACTCAGGATGGCGACGGCCAGAATAATGCTAAGGGCTTTGTTCAAGGGGCTCCCTTCCCACCCCGAGAGCCTCAGATGATGTTCGGTGAATAACTTAAACGCCCCGTATTGCCGCTGCCGCAGCATGGCTAGCCCTGAGAGGATGAAGATAAAGGCGGAAATGGCAAATAACACCGGCTCCAGCCTGATTCCCCATGGAGTGTAATTTAAGCCCAGGCCGATTAAAGCGGTCACCACGATGCTCATGCCAAAACTCAGAGCAATTTTCTCAATCCCGTCCATGCCTCCTGTACGGGCAAATAAAGCCGCAACCAATACATATCCGGGGAAAAATAGGAGAAACGGGAGACCAAACGCGATTCGAAGGAAACCAGAGGGAATGACCAGAATAGCCAGAACCAGCAGGACGGTCAGGGTATCTATGATTAAAAGTCCGTTAGGTAGCCTAATTTTCAATTACACGCCTCAATAATCATGCCTAGCTTTAAAGTCTATTCTAATGCCCTGTTGAGAGCAGGGTCAAGTTTTAAAGAGAGTCAAGTATGCCAACCTGCGTCAGGAAACCGCTTCGGGAAAATATCGATTATAGAGTTTCCCACGGTTTAAATCAGTCATGCTTCTGGAGTGGGTTGACTAATTACTGCCTCCTGATAAGTTCATTAACTGGCTGATTAGAGCCGTACCGAAACCCGTGAATCCCATTTATTAATCTTTATAGCTTAAACGTGAGGTTTAATATTCCCAATGATCTGGTTACCTCCGGGGAATGAGGTTAAGTGTTGTTCGAACGTGATCTTTTGATACTTGATACCATGGCAATGACCGGGTTGCGTCGGGGAGAAATCGTCAATTAAGGTAGGTGATCTTTATTTCAACGATGGTAG